>RHMF01001544.1_pt1 | contig 10552 bp, 11 predicted proteins | sample 5365151 | NCBI WGS metagenome assembly RHMF01 (sample SAMN10266501, study PRJNA497801) | feces metagenome | isolation source: feces | host: Bos taurus | place: China: Prairie of Fairy Mountain | collected 2017-08-14 | reverse complement strand
CACCTGTAACATCGCTATCCAGAACGAGGCTGGCGAGAGTTACTCTATCCCCTGGTATCTCTCTGTCACCATAACGAGGTCTATCGACGGCAACGACACCACTATCATCAACAAAGAATATTACGACGACACCATCAACCTGCCTATGAGCTATGTGGGCGATAGCGACGAATATACCATCACCCTCGAAAATGATGATGAAAATCCTACCAAGACTCTTACTGATAAGATTACTATCAGCAAGACCAACAAACCCTACTTTGACGGTATCGACTGTGCCCCACGCTATAACCATACCATTACAAATTTAGAGTACACAGATAACTTTATAGAGAGTCTTGAACTTAAAAACAATTACGTAACCAATAATGCGTCAATCACCAATATCATACTTCGTATACGCTCTCTTGAGTAGTCTCCTGCTCGTGCCCTCCACGGCTTTGGCTCAGAACAAGAAGATTGTAGCAGAACCAAAAGACAGCGTGCGCCTCTTCCAGGGTGTACAGGTATCGTATGATGCCGTTGGTACCATCATGCGCATGGTGAGCGACTACGGGCAGTATGAGGGTGCCATCAAGGTCAATCTCAAGAATAAGTTCTTCCCCACTTTCGAAATGGGTTATGGTACCAGCGACCACGAGACTGACCCCATCACCACTATACACGTCAAGACCAACGCCCCTTATTTCCGCGTAGGTTTCGACTACAATCTGGCCAAGAACAAGCAAGACATATATCGTGTTCTCGTGGGCACTCGCTTTGCCTTCACCAAGTTTGACTTCGAGTGGGATGCCAATCCTAAAGACCCTGTATGGGGTGGCTATCAGCCTATTAGCATCAAGAATGAGGGGTGCAGCTATCAGTGGGCTGAGTTCCTCTTTGGCGTCGATGCAAAGATTTGGGGACCTCTCCACCTGGGCTGGAGCGTGCGCTACCGACTCAAGATTTCCTCTAAGGAGGGCGACTCTGACAAAGTGTGGTACATCCCTGGCTTCGGCAAGCGTGGCAACTCCATCGGAGGCACTTTCAACATAGGTCTCGAATTCTAACCATCGCATTTTTCCCCTGATCATGAAGAAGAAAACCATCATAATTCTCCCCATTGTGGTTCTGGCCATCGTCCTTGCCATTGTTTTTGGCAGGAAGACCGAGGCTCTCATGCCTTACCAGAAGACCTCTGGTCTCGTCTTTGGCACATCTTATAACATCACCTACCAGAGCGACCACGACTATACCGCCGAGATTAAGGCAGTACTCGACTCCGTCGATTTCTCTCTCTCGCCCTTTAATCCTAAGAGCATCATAACGGCAGTCAACGAGAATCGTCCTGTACAGGTCAATGACGACTTCATTCGCGTCTTTACTCTGGCCCAGCAAGTACATAAGGCCACTGGTGGCGCGTTCGACATAACCGTCGCTCCCCTCGTCAATGCTTGGGGGTTCGGTTTCAAGCATGGCGACTTCCCCACCCCTGCCGAGATTGACAGTTTACGCAATTTCGTAGGTATGGAGAAGATACGACTCGATGGGCGCACAGTGGTCAAGACCGACCCTCGCATCATGCTCGACTGCTCTGCCATAGCCAAGGGTTATGCCGTTGACAAGATTGCCGATATGCTGCGTTCTAATGGCGTCAGCAACTTCCTGGTCGAGGTAGGCGGCGAGATAGTAGCCGCAGGCAAAAACCCCAGTGGCAAGGAGTGGAGCATCGGCGTTTCCAAACCTGTTGACGATTCGCTCTCTGTCAACACCGACCTGCAGATGATTCTGTCCATCACCGATTGCGCTATGGCTACCTCAGGCAACTACCGCAATTATTACATCAAGGATGGTCACAAGTATGCCCACACCATCAATCCTAAGACAGGCATGCCTGCTGAGAGCAACATTCTCTCTGCCACCGTCCTTGCCCCTACTTGTGCCGAAGCCGATGCCTTTGCCACTGCCTTCATGGTCATAGGTCGTGAGCGCGCCCTCCAGATTCTGCGCAAGCAAAAGACTACGAAATATATCCTCATCTACGACGCCGACGGCAAGACCCAGTGGGATGTTACTCCAGAACTTAAAATAACCGATAAATAACCACCTTAAAAAAATCATCATTCAGAATGGCAATATCTAAAGACATCATATCATGTCTCCCTCTCTTCATGGGACTCTCTGATAAAGAACTCTCCGAGATAGCGGGCGAGGTCTCCTTTGCCCTTCATCACCACAAGAAAGGCTCCATCATAGCCGAATCGGGCAAGCCATGCAATGGGCTCATCACCATCATCAACGGACAGGTAACATGCGAGACCGTTGCCGATGACCATTCCTACAGACTCCTTGAGAGCATACACACCATGCACGTCGTCGAGCCCAACAAACTCTTCGGCCTGCAGTTGCGCTATCGCTCTAGTTATTATGCCGTCACGTCTTGCGAATCGGTAGAGATTACCAAGGACAGTCTGCAACAGCTCCTCAGCACTCACTTCATCGTGCGTCTCAACTATCTCAATATGCTTTGTCGTCAGGCACAGAAGACTGAGCACGACCCATGGAAGGCGTGCCCTGCTGACCTCGAGGGCCGCATAGTTCAGTTTGTCAAGAATCGCGTACAGCATCCTGCTGGTAGCAAGAGCCTGTATATCACGATGAAGAAACTCGCCTTCCACCTGGGCTGCAGCCGTCTTGAGGTCTCTAACGCCCTCAATGCTCTGGCCGATCAAGAACGCTTAATCCTCAAACGTGGAATCATCGAGATTCCTGCATTACAGTTATTATAATAATGAGCAACAATTCTTCTGCTACTAATCCCTTCTTCCAGAAATACGCCACTCCCCATGAGACGGCACCGTTCAATCTCATCAAGCTCGAGCATTTCGAACCTGCATTCATGGAGGGCATACGTCGCGACAACGAGGAACTCGCCAATATCATCAACAATCCTGACGAGCCAACCTTCAGCAACACCATCGCCATCGACTATGATGACGAGCGCGAACAGTATTTCTCCCTGCTCGATAACGTCTCTACCGTCTTCTTCAATCTGCTCTCTGCTGAGACCAACGACGATATGGACGACCTGGCTGAGAAGATGCAGCCCATCCTCACCCAGCACGATAACGACATCTCGCTCAATCCCAAACTCTTTGAGCGCATCAAGTATGTCTATGAGCATCATGGTCCGCTGACTGATGAGGAGCAGACCTTGCTCAATAAGACTTATGACGGCTTCGTGCGCTCGGGTGCCCTGCTCTCTGATTCCGACAAGGACAAACTGCGTCGCCTCACCGAGGAGGCCAGCATGCTCTCCCTGCAGTTCTCTCAGAATGTACTTAAGGAGAATAAGGCGTTCACCCTTCATATTACCGACGAGAAAGACCTCGACGGACTGCCCGAGACCCAGATTCAGGCGGCTCGCGAGGCTGCCAAGGAGCGAGGCAAAGAGGGTTGGATAATCACCCTCGACAGTCCTTCCTATGGTCCCTTCATGCAGTATGCCACTAACCGCTCCCTGCGCGAGAAACTCTATATGGCGCGTAACACGGAGTGCACCCATAATAACTCATCCAACAATCTCGAGATATGCAAGCGACTCGTCAATCTGCGTCGCGAGGTGGCTCAACTCCTTGGCTATGAGACCTATGCCGACTACGTACTCAAGAAACGCATGGCCAGCACCACCAAGAATGTCTATGACCTGCTCTATCAGCTCATCGACGCCTATAAACCTACGGCCATCAAGGAGCGCGACGAACTCCGTGCCAAGGCTAAGCAGATGGAGGGCGACGATTTCCGCCTTATGCCGTGGGATACAGCGTTCTATTCCCATAAGCTCCAACTCGAGAAGTATAATATCGACTCCGAAATGCTGAGACCTTATCTCGAACTCTCCAACGTCATCAAGGGCGTCTTCGGACTCGCCACTCGTCTCTATGGCATCACCTTCCGCGAGAATAAGGACATACCCGTTTACCACCCCGATGTCAAGGCCTACGAAGTGTTCGACAGGGATGGTTCCTATCTCGCCGTGTTCTATGCCGATTTCCACCCTCGCAAGGGCAAGCAGGGCGGAGCGTGGATGACCGAATACAAAGGACAGAGCATCAATTCTAAGGGCGAGAATATCCGTCCTCACGTGAGTGTGGTCATGAACCTCACCAAACCCACAGCCGACAAACCTGCCCTGCTCACTCTGGGCGAGGTGGAGACCTTCCTCCATGAGTTTGGTCACTCTCTCCACGGCATGTTTGCCAACACCCGTTTCGAGTCGCTCTCAGGCACCAGCGTGTGGTGGGATTTTGTCGAACTGCCCTCTCAGTTTATGGAGAATTTCTCACTCGAGAAAGAGTTCCTGCATACCTTCGCCTTCCATTACCAGACAGGCGAACCGATGCCCGACGAACTCATCGACCGCGTCATAGCCAGTCGCAATTTCAATGTGGCAGGCGCCTGTCTGCGTCAGGTCAGCCTCGGACTCCTCGATATGGCTTACTACACCCAGAAGCAGGAGTTCACGGCCGACATCATCCCCTTCGAGAAAGAGGCGTGGAAAGATGCCATCATAGGCCGTCAGTTGCCTGACACCTGCATGACCGTTCAGTTCTCCCATATTATGGCTGGCGGCTACTCAGCAGGCTACTACAGTTACAAGTGGGCTGAGGTGCTCGATGCTGACGCCTTCGCCGTGTTCAAGAAAGAGGGCATCTTCAACCAGGCCACGGCCCAGCGTTTCCGCGACTGCATCCTCTCTAAGGGTGGCACTCAGCACCCTATGACCCTCTACAAGAATTTCAAGGGCTCTGAGCCCACCATCGACGCTCTGCTGGAGCGTAATGGGATAAAAAAAGAACAAAAATGACCAAACAACAATTATTAGACCAACGTTACCTCCGTATGGCTCGCATCTGGGCTGAAAACAGCTATTGCAAGCGTCGCCAGGTGGGCGCCCTCGTAGTGAAAGACCAGCGCATCATCAGCGATGGCTACAACGGCACACCAAGCGGCTTCGACAACGTATGCGAGGAGAACAACGTATCCTTCCCCTACGTGCTCCATGCCGAGGCCAACGCCATAACCAAGCTGGCTCGCAGCCATAACAATAGTGAGGGCTCCACCCTCTACGTCACCGCCTCCCCATGCCTCGAGTGCTCCAAACTCATCATCCAGGCAGGCATCAAGCGCGTCATCTATGGCGAGAAATACCGCCTCGACGACGGACTCAAACTCCTCCAGCGAGCAGGCATCGAAACCACACTCGTTGAGGTGGAATAATAATAAAAAAGTATGAACAAAAACAGATACCTCCCCCTCATCATGGCGATGTGCGTCATTGTCGGAATACTCATTGGCACCTTCTATGCCAACCACTTTTCTGGCAATCGACTCAACATCATCAATTCTGGTAGCAACAAGCTCAGCAACCTGTTGCACATCATCGACGACCAGTATGTCGATACCGTCAACATCAACGACGTGGTCGAGAAGGCTATCCCCCAGATACTCGCCGAACTCGACCCCCACTCCGTCTATATCACGGCCAAGGATGCCGAGATGGCCAGCGACGACCTCAAAGGCTCTTTCTATGGCATAGGTATCGAGTTTCTCATCAATAATGACACCATCTCCGTACAGAACGTCATAGCAGGCGGACCAGCCCAGAAGGCAGGACTTCTGGCAGGCGACAAGATTGTCACCATCGACGGCAAACCCTTCGTGGGCAAAGAGTGCACCACCGAGGAGGCCATGCACCGTCTCAAGGGCCCCGATGCCTCTAAGGTCACCGTGGGCATCAAGCGTTATGGTTCCGACGAGATAAAGAACTACACCATCACGCGTGGCGAGGTCAAGACCAAGAGCATCAGCGCCACCTACATGCTCAACGAGAATACAGGCTATATACGCATCAAGAACTTTGGTGAGAACACCTATGCAGAGATGCTCGTCTCCCTTGCCCAACTCTCTCAGGAGGGTTTCCAAAACCTCGTCATCGACCTGCGCGATAATACTGGCGGCTACCTCGAGTCAGCCGTTCAGATGGCCAACGAGTTCCTGTCCAAGGACCGTCTCATCGTCTATACCGAGGGACGCAAGTCAGCCCGTCAGAACTATAAGAGCGACGGGCGCGGCACCTATCAGAAGATGCCCCTCGTAGTGCTCATCAATGAAAACTCCGCCTCCGCCAGTGAGATATTCGCAGGCGCCATGCAGGATAATGACCGAGGCACCATTGTAGGTCGCCGTTCCTTCGGCAAGGGTCTCGTTCAGCAACAGATAGCCTTCCCCGACGGTTCCATGGTGCGCCTCACCATAGCGCGCTATTACACCCCCTCAGGCCGTTGCATACAGAAGCCCTACTCCGCTGGCGACACCAAGGACTACGAGAAAGATATCGTAGAGCGCTACCAGCACGGCGAATTCTTCTCCAAGGATAGCATCAAGCACGAAGGACCAGCCTACCATACCGTCAGCGGACGCACCGTATATGGCGGTGGCGGCATCACCCCCGATATATTCATCCCTGAAGACACCACCGATGTCACCTCCTACTATCGCGCTGCCAGCATGACGGGGCTCATCATGCAGTTTGCCCTCACCTATACCGACGAGAACCGTCTCAAACTCAACTCCTTCCGCGAGATGCAAGAGCTCGCCGACTATCTCGTCAAGCAACATCTGGTCGATAAGTTCGCCACCTATGCCGACAAGCACCAGCTCCAGCGCCGCAACCTCATGATTCAGCGCTCCTATAATCTGCTCGAGACCCATATCAACTCCCGCATCATCTATAACGTGCTCGACGAACAGGCATGGACCGAATATCTCAACCAGAAAGATAAAGTCATCAAGGCCGCACTCAAAGTGCTGGACAAAGAATAGTTCCCGTTAACGTTCCCGTTTATGCCCCCCTGCCAATGTGGCGAGAGCGTCAGTACCGCCAAGCTCGCCAAGCGTGCTCTCCGCACCCATATAAAGACCATCCTCAGCCGTCATAGCGAGGAGCAGTTGCACGTCCTCTCGTGCAGCCTGGTAGAGCGCGTTCTCACCCACCCTAAGGTACAGAGTGCCACCACCCTATTGCTTTATCATTCCCTGCCCGACGAGCCCTACACCCATGAGCTCATCCGTCAGCTTCACGCCCAGGGCAAGCGAGTGCTACTGCCCAAAGTCATCTCCCCTACCCAGATGACCCTCCATCCCTATCAGGGTGAAGACACCCTCTCCCCTGGTGCCTACGGCATACTCGAGCCCAACACACCAGCCATCCCCCTCCACCAGCTCAGCAGTCCATTCGTAGCCCTCATCCCAGGCATCGCCTTCGATGGCTCAGGCAACCGCCTCGGCCGTGGCAAAGGCTACTACGACCGTCTGCTCAAGACCATTCCCACCTACAACATCGGCATCTGCTTCCCCTTCCAGTTAGTCTCCACCATCCCCACGGGCCAGTATGATGTTCCCATGCACGAAATCATCTGTTAACGGGAACGGGAACCCCTTGAACCGCTCCGAAGGAGCTCTTGAACCAACTCGCACCAGCGAGCGTTTGAACTCTCTTGAACCCTTGAACTTATGAAACAACTTCTCTCCCTTCTCCTCGCCACCCTTGGCATGACAGCAGCCTGCGGTCAGCAGAACTATGATAATATGGATGCGCACCAGTTTGCAGAACTCATTACAGACTCAACAGTCGTCATCCTCGATGTCAGGACAGCAGAAGAGTATGCCTCAGGTCATATCGAGGGCGCCATACTCCTTGACCAGGGGCAGAGCGACTTCATCGAGAGAGCCAAGGCTACACTGCCAGCCCACAAGACCATCGCCATATATTGCCGTAGCGGGCGCCGTTCAGCCGATGCAGCAGGCAGGCTTGCCAAGGTCGGATATAAATGCGTCAACCTAAAAGGTGGCATCATAGCGTGGCAGGCAGCCAATTTCCATATAGTCTTTTGAACTAATCCTAATTAGTAATTAACCACAGCGCCCCACTCTAATTGAGCAGGGTGCGGTGGTTATTATATTTATCAGAAGTCTGGTAAAGTTACTTCACGAAGAAGGAGACGAACTCGTTGAATTCGGGTTCATCGAAGCGCTTGCTGAGTCCTACGCCGATGGCTATAAGGCGATCGGAGGGGATGCCGTAGCGACTGATGAGGCGACGCATGACGATATCGGCACGCTGCTGGGCAACGTACTCTGCCCTACTCTGCTGAGTGAGGGGCGAGATGAAGCCTGCGACGATGACGGTGGCCTGCGGATGGTTGCGCATGTATTCGGCTACTACCTCTATCTGTGCCTCCTGTGACTCACGAATGTTCACCGAGTCTGGGGCGAAGAGTACACGCTGGTTGAGGGACGTCTGCGCCATAGCGCAGAGGGAAAGGAAGAAAAAGAAAAGGGTTGAAAAAAATTTACGCATAATTTATTGTTTTATAAATACGATAACGATAACGATACGCTGCGCTACGATACGCAATCGGAGATTGCTACGATAACTATCCTCTTGAACTAGCGAAGCGACTTGAACCAGCGAAGCGACTTGAACTACTCATAGCGGATAGCCTCGATAGGGTCCATGCTAGCTGCTTTGCGGGCTGGGAAATAGCCGAAGCCGACGCCGATGATGGTGCAGACGATGAAGCTGACGACGATGGACCAGAGAGGGATACTGGTGGGGAGCATGAAGAGGAGGTTGGCTCCCGTGGAGAGCAGTGCGCCGAGGGCTATGCCGAGTATGCCTCCCGTGACGGAGATGATGATGGACTCGATGAGGAACTGGTTGGAGATGTCGAAACCTCGGGCACCGACTGACATGCGGAGTCCTATCTCCTTAGTGCGCTCGGTGACGCTGACGAGCATGATGTTCATGATGCCGATGCCAGCGACGAGGAGGGAGAAGGCGGCTGCCACGACGAGGATGAGGGTGACGGTATCCATGGTGCTGGACATGGTGTCCATCATCTCCTGCTGGGAACGGATGGTGAAGTCGTCTTCGGCCTCGTCTTTGAGTTTATGCTGATGGCGCAGTATCTGGGTGAGCTCACTGATGGCATCGTCGGTCATCTCCTCGGTGAGGGCAGAGCAGTTGATGCTGGAGAGCCATGTCTGGGCTGAGATACGCTTCATGACGGTGGTATAGGGGGTGATGATGAGGTTGTCCTGATCCATGCCAAAGGAACTGTAGCCCTTGCTCTTGAGCACGCCGATAACGCGGAAGGGGATGCTCTTGAAGCGTATCATCTTGCCTACGGGGTCAACGTTCTCGCCGAAGAGTTCATCGACCACGGTCTTGCCTATGAGACAGACTTTGGCTGACTTCTTGATGTCTTCATCGGTGAAGGCGGAGCCACTGGTGAGTTGCCACTGCTTGATGTCGAGGTATTCGGGGCTCTCGCCATAGAGCGTGGTGGAGGTGTTGTTATTGCCGTTGATGGCCTGTCCGCTGGCTGTGACCTCTGGAGAGATGTAGGAGATGTACTTGGCCTCTTTCTTGAGTGCCTCGTAGTCTTCTACCTTGAGGGTCTGCATGCTGGAGGGGTCTTGGCGCACACCGCCCATGCCTCTGTCGGCTCCTGGGCGTATCATGATGATGTTGGTGCCCATGGCTGAGATGTTCTCGCGTATGCTCTGCTTGGAGCCCTGTCCGATTGCCATCATAACAATTACGGCGGCAACACCGATGATGATGCCGAGCATGCTGAGAAAGGAGCGGAACTTATTGTTGAGTATTGCCTTAATGGCAACTTTGAGGAGGTTTATGAAGTTCATTAGTCGTCTTGCGGTTTGGGGAGCGCAGCGAGGGCTTCTGCGGCTGAGAGGATGTTATGGTTTATTACATCTTCACGTATTTTGCCGTCGCGGAGCATGATGTTGCGCGATGAGTACTGGGCTATCTCGGGGTTGTGGGTGACGAAGATGATGGTGCGTCCCTGAGCGTGGAGTTTCTGGAAGAGCACAAGCATCTCGAAGGAGGTGCGGGTGTCGAGGTTACCAGTAGCCTCGTCGGCAAGCACCACGGCGGGATTGTTGACCAGGGCACGGGCTATTGCCACGCGCTGCATCTGACCGCCTGACATCTGGTTTGACTTATGATAGAGCCTCTCGCCCAACCCCACCTCGTTGAGGGCTGCGATGGCTGCCTCGCGACGCTGCTGGGCGCTGTACTCGGAGTTGTACATCAGGGGCAGTTCCACATTCTCCACGGATGTGGTCTTGGGAAGGAGGTTATAGTTCTGGAATACGAAACCTATCTTGCGATTACGCAGACGGGCTCGCTGGTTCTTGGTCATGGTGCGAACGCTGACACCGTCGAGATAATACTCGCCCGAGGTGGGGGTGTCGAGACAGCCCAACTGGTTGAGCAGGGTGGATTTGCCTGAGCCAGAGGTGCCCATGATGGTGACGAACTCGCCCTCGTAAATCTTAAACGACACACCACGCAGTGCCTTGACCACCTCAGAGCCCACCTTGAACTCGCGGCGCACATCCTGAAGTTCTATTACGACTTTTCTGTTTTCTTCCATGTGAGTAAAGAAATGAGGGGTGGATGGTTACTTAGCACTCTTGCCGC
>RHMF01001543.1_pt1 | contig 10555 bp, 6 predicted proteins | sample 5365151 | NCBI WGS metagenome assembly RHMF01 (sample SAMN10266501, study PRJNA497801) | feces metagenome | isolation source: feces | host: Bos taurus | place: China: Prairie of Fairy Mountain | collected 2017-08-14 | reverse complement strand
TTATGCTTAAATTGTAGTTTCTTCCACACATTGGATAACTCTTTATTATCTCATATTGCTCGTTTGTTAGGTTGTTGCAAGAGAGTTTTATTTCGTATTTCTTAATAGTTTTGCTTAAACTGATTGAATGCTCAGAGTATGCGGGTAGGGAGTTTCTTTCTGTGTTTTGATTCATGGTATATCTTTTTCCAACTGCTGAAAGTGTATAAGCAAGGGTTAGTTTTTTATAGTTTATGCTTGCTATTACGTTCCCACTATGGCGTGGGGTATATTGGATTTGGTGCTTATAAGTGTTGCTATTTTTGTCGTTATCTACTGCGTATTGATAATTATAAATCATATTGATATTAAACTTCATATTTTCTTGATTTATAATTCTTTCATTGGTATAGTTTAATTTGAATTCTAAGCCATTTATAAGGACTTTTCCATAGTTTACCATGCTCCATACAAAGAGGTTGTTTCTTGGTACGGCAACTATTTTGTCGGTTACTTTATTGTGATAAAAGTCTGCTGCGAAATAGAAGTTATGATGATTTAAAACACCGAATTGAAAGAATAAAGCAGTATGAAGATTATATTGTTTCGTTTTTTCTGGTTTTAGATTTGGCGTTCCTACTACGTTATAATATAAGTCGTTGAAAGTAGGTGCGCGGAATATATCTTTATAGAATAGACTGATTTCGTAGTTTTCGGATTTAAAGAGTGCGGAAAGGAATGGAGAGATGTGATTTTGCTTCTCAAATGCTTTATGTTTGCTAGCCCAATCTTTTGTGAATGTGTGTAATATGTTGAAATCTATTCTTAGTTTTTGGTATTTGTATGCGCTAGTGATTGCAGAGAGTGATGCAAAGCGAGAAGGGTTGAATTCATAGTTATTTTTGGCATCAAGATTGCTTAATGATAAGTCATTAGTAAGGCTAAATGATAGTGTTTTTGCAGTGTTTTGCCACGCTATTATATTGTTGTAATATATTTCATTTTGCTTATATATGTCTTCTTGAAAGCCTTGACTATTATTATAATAAGGGTCTAAGTATCGAGTGTAATTTAAGCTTGCTTTTAAGTGAGTTTTATAGGATAAATTCTTGTTGAAGTGATGAGTGAAAGCGCTTTGTGCAAAGAAATCTCTGTTCCAAATTCTTTGGGCGGATTTAAGATAATAGAGTGTTGTTGGGCCTGGTAGTCCTTTTTCGTCATAGTAGAAATAAATCTTTGCTTTAAGTGTGCTTTGAGATGAGAAGTCTGCAAATATGTTGCTTTCAATTTTTGCTGAAAACATATCGTTATTTTCTCTTCTTTCTATTGAAGAACTATCGTTTATTCCATTTCCATAGTGGAGAGTATAAGGATAAGAACCTTCGTAGTTTACAAATTCAGAGTTAATGTTAATTATAAGTTTTTCGTTTACCTTTCTATTTATATTTCCATTTATATTAAATAGGTTGAAACTACCGTAAGTAAGCGATAAATCTCCATTGGTTTTTGAGTTAAGAGAGAATGAAGGACGACTAGTAGTGATTGAAAGTATGCTACCACTTGCAAGGCTTCTTGCAGTCTGCATATTCATTATGCGATTGCCATTATCAAGACTTAATTCTTCTACATTATTGACAGAGAATTTTGAAAGGTCTATTTGTCCGCTTTGAGTGTTGCTTATGCTTACTCCGTCATAAAGTAGATTGGTATGGAGTGAGCCAAGTCCACGAACGGAAATGGTTTTTAGTCCATTAGTTCCACCATAATCTTTTATAGTTACTCCACCAAGATATTTTGCTGCTTGACCAATATCATATACAGGTAATGCTTTTAGTTCTTCTTTTTTGATTTTTTGAGAACTTGATTGCTTATTGTCGTCATGCATTGCAGAGTCTATTACCTCAAACTTGTCGAGTATGACAGTGCGTAAGCTATCTTGCGAGAATAATTCGCAAAACGATAATGTGAATAAGATGATTGATATTATACTTTTCTTGCTCATAATTTAGTCCTTTCCTCGAAGACTGAAATTTATTATTATTTTCGCAAGGCAAGTCTTCTGACTTATTCCATGAATAACGCCTTCCCATTATTGTTTTAACAGTGGCTAAGAATATTATTCATCTTACGGAACATACAGCAGCGGGACTGTTCAGGATTCTCACCTGATTCCTTTTTAATCACTTTGCTTAAAACAAGCATTCGTGAACCATTGCGACTGCAAAAGTAGGATAATTTTTTAAATCAGCAAAATTTGCTTCAATTTTTTTAGTTTTATTTCTTTGGTTAAAAAATTTGTTATAAGTTTGCAAAAAAAATAGAGATTTAAATTAACTAACAACTTTAAAATTTTATCGTATAATATGAGCGATTTAATGAATGCTTCCGAAAATCTTGTTGAACAACAAGAGGGAAAAAACGAACAACTACTTCAAGAAAGTATTGAAGAAATAACAAAGAATTACGAAACACTTGAAAGAGAAGACTTGTTAAAAGAATTTCAATCTTTGATTGATGCTAACGACTTTGACGTCTTAAAACAAAGAGCAAGACTAATTAAAACTGCTTTTGATAAGAAATCACAAGAACTATATGCTGCTGCATTGGAAAAATTCCTTGCAGAGGGTGGAAATAGAGAAGACTATAAAAACGAATTAGATAAATTAGATATAGACTTCCGTAAACTATACGGTGAATATAGAGAAAGAAGACAAAAATACTTGGAAAAACAAGAACAAGATAAGATTGATAATTTAGAAAAGAAAAAAGCGGTTCTTGAAGAGTTAAGAGTCCTTTTACAACAAGAAGGTTCTTTAAAAGAGATATACGATACATTTAATCAAATACAAAATAAGTGGAAAGAAATAGGGGCAGTGCCTCGTTCTGAAGCTAATACTTTATGGGAATCTTATCATTTCCTAATTGAAAAGTTCTATGATAAAGTTAAGATCAATAGAGAACTTTTAGAAATAGGTATGAAGAAGAAAATCGCTCTTTGCGAGAGAGTAGAGAATTTACTTTTGGAACCTTCTATCAATGATTCTTTCCGTCAATTACAAGAATGCCACCAATTATGGAAAGAAATAGGAAGAGTTTCTGCTGATAAGAGCGATGAAATTTGGGAAAGATTTAAAAAGGCATCTGATGCAGTAAATAAACGTTGTCAAGAACACTACGAAAAGATAAGAGAAGAACAAAATAATAATCTTTTAGCGAAAACTGCATTATGCGAAAAGTTAGAAGATTTATTGAAAACAGAACTTGCAACCGTTAAAGAATGGAATGAAGCAACTGAAAAGGTTGATGAATTATTTGAATTATGGAAAACAATAGGCCCTGTTCCAAAAGAAGAAAATGAAAATATTTGGAATAGATTTAAAAAACCTATCGACAAGTTCTATGAAGATAAGAAAGTTGCTTTTGCAAAGATGAGAGAAGCACAAGATGAAAACTATCAAAAGAAAGTTGAGCTTTGCATGCAAGCAGAAATCATTGCAGAAAGAAGCGATTGGAAACGTGCAACAGAAGATTTATTGAAGTTGCAAGAAGAATGGAAGAACGTAGGTTACGTTGCAAAGAAACAATCGGATAAACTATGGTTACGTTTCCGCGAAGCGTGCGATAAATTCTTTGAACGTAAGTCTCAGGACTATCAAGAACGTAAACAATCAGAAGGAGAGAATATTGCTAAGAAAGAAGCCCTTATTCAAGCAGTAAAAGAATTCTCTTTCACAGATGATAAGCAACATAACTTAGACGTGATAAAAGATTTCCAACGTCAATGGGCGGAAGTAGGATTTGTTTCTACTAATGAAAGAAATAGATTATATGCAGAATTCCGTAAAGCGATAGATGCACACTTCGATAAATTGCAAACAGATTCAATGGAATCTAATTTGAATAACTTTAAAATGAAACTAGACGCTTCGGAAGGTAAGAGAAATATATCAAGAGAAAAGAATGCTTTGATGGAGCAAATGCAAAGATTGCAAAATGATTTGATGATATGGGAAAACAACCTTGGATTCTTGGCAAATAGCAAGCAAGCAGACTTGTTAAAAGCAGAATTTGATAAAAAAATAGAAAAAGCGAAGTCGGAAATACAACTATTGAAAGCAAAGATTAAGTTGCTTGAAGAAAACGAAAAAAATAAAAACGAATAATTTTTTCAAGATTTGTATTGCTATCTGATATAAAAGTTGTATCTTTGCAAACCGAAATTAAAAGTAATGTTTAACAATCCGTTTAGTAAAAATGGGCTAAACGGCAAAAAAATTAAAAAATGAAAAAAGATATTCATCCAAAAACTTATAGACTTTGCGCCTTTAAGGATATGTCTAATGAACAAGTGTTCATAACAAGAAGTTGTGCTGCTTCAAGAGAAGAAATAGAAATAGATGGAGTTTCTTATCCTCTAATCAAAATGGAAATTTCTAACACATCTCACCCTTTCTTTACAGGTAAAGTTAAGTTGGTAGATACAGCAGGACGTGTAGATAAGTTTATGAATAAGTACAAAAATAGAAAAACTACCTTAAAATAATATTTCAAGGTTGATTTACAAAGAAAACGTTCTACACTAAAAAAGTTAGAACGTTTTTTTTATACTTTGTTGATAATATTTTTGTATCTTTGTAACTCAAAGATATTTTTTAACAACCAATACCAAGACTTATGAATTATATTTTGTTTGATGCATCAAGAGATTCTTTAAAACCTTTGACTTATACACGTCCAGTTTGTGATATAAGAATAGGTATCTTAACTATAAGAGAAAAGTGGGAAAAGTATTTAGGGGAAAAGACTTCAACAATAACAGAGGGTTATCTATCAGCAAAATATCCTACTGCACAATCAGAGGAAATGATGCTTATAAATGGTTCTATTTGTCCTACACCTGCATTGGTGGAAGCTATAAAAGGGTTGAAGATAGGACAGACTCTGACTAGTGGAGATAATATAATTGCGATGTATAAAACAAAGGAGCAATTCTTGTCGGAAGAAGACGCCTTGGAAGAAATAAAGGTAAATGAAGATTTTATTAAAATCACAAATCCTTGGGATATATTTGTGCTTAATGACAGAGCATTAAAAGAAGATTTTAAATTACTTACAGAAGGAAGAAAGTCTGCGCCATTGAGTGAAACAAATAGGGTTATAGGAGATAAGGAAAATATATTCATAGAAGAAGGAGCAGTGGTAGAGTGCGCAATACTTAATGCGAAAGAAGGACCTATATATATAGGTAAAGATGCAGAGATAATGGAAGCGAGTGTGGTGAGAGGGCCTTTCGCTATGTGTGAACATTCGGTATTGAAAATGGCATCAAAAATCTATGGAGCAACAACACTAGGTCCTTACGTAAAAGTTGGAGGAGAAGTATCTAACGTAGTAATTTTTGGATATAGCAATAAAGCACATGATGGATTTATAGGAAATTCGGTAATAGGAGAATGGTGCAATCTAGGAGCGGATACAAATGCTTCAAACCTTAAAAACACTTACGAAGAAGTAAGAGTATGGAGTATAGAAAAGAATACATTCGTTCCAACAGGACAAACATTCTTTGGAACCATTATGGCAGACTATTCGAAGTGTGGAATAAATACTATGTTCAACACAGGAACAATAATAGGGGTTAGTTCAAATATCTATGGACATGGTTATCAACGAAATTATATTCCATCATTTGCATGGGGAGGAACTACAGGATTAAAAACCTACGATATAGATAAAGCGATAGAAGTAGCAGAAAAGATGTATCAAAGAAGACATATAGAGATGAGTGAAGATGATAAAGATATATTGCGAAACGTTTACACACAAACCTTAAAAAATAATAGACTAAGATAATGCTAAATAAAGATTTCTTGGAATTAACAGATATGATGGCAGGAGGAGAACCAGAAATAATTCCTTTGCTAACAGAGGAAAACGTAAAAGATTTATCGGTTTCAGATATGCCGGAAATATTACCTATTTTACCATTGAGAGGTAACGTATTCTTTCCAGGGGTAATACTTCCAATAACGGCAGGACGTGAAAAATCAGTTAAACTTATAAAAACTGCTTATAAAAACAAACAAATAATAGGAGTAGTTGCTCAAAAGGCTGTTTCTATTGACGATCCAGTTAATTCGGACTTATATAAAGTAGGAACAATGGCAAAAGTGGTAAAAACACTTAATATGCCTGATGGAACTACGATGGTAATTCTACAAGGATTAGATAGATTTGAACTAGAAGAATTGGTGCAAGTAGAACCTTATTGGTTTGGAAAAGTTAATGAATATCCTGATGGAGCGAAGGATTTGCCAAAGAATTATATGGCACTTGCTGAAGCGGTAAAGGATGTCTATTTAAGAATATTAAAGATGACTCCTAATATTCCAACGGACCCAAGTTTCGCTATTCAAAATATAGAAAATCCATATTTTTTACTTAACTACGTTGCTGCACACTTAGATATTGCAGTATCGGAAAAACAAAAATTATTAGAACAAAACGACTTCACAAAGCGAGCAAATAAGGTCTTAGCAATTTTAAACAAAGAATTAGAATTACAAAAACTTAAATTAGAAATTCAAAAGAAAGTTTCTTCTGATATGGATAAGCAACAAAGAGATTATTTGCTTACTCAACAGTTGAAAACTATTCAAGAAGAATTAGGCGGTTCTCCAAGCGATTTGGAAATAGCAGAATTAAGAAAGAAGGCGCAACATAAGAAATGGACAGTAGAAGTTGCTGAAACATTTGAAAAAGAAATCAAAAAACTATCAAATATGCACATTAGTTCACCTGATTATTCTATTCAGTTGAATTATTTGAATTTTATGATAGATTTGCCTTGGAATGAATTTACTAATGATAATTTTGATTTAGATAAAGCAAGAAAGATTTTAGATGCGGACCATTACGGATTGGAGAAAGTAAAGAAAAGAATAATAGAATATCTTGCAGTATTGAAACTAAAAGGCAATATGAAGTCTCCTGTTTTATGTTTGGTCGGTCCTCCGGGGGTTGGAAAGACTTCATTAGGTAAGAGTATTGCAAAAGCAGTTGGACGCAAATATGTAAGAGTTGCACTTGGTGGATTGGGAGATGAAAGCGAGATAAGAGGACATAGAAGAACCTACATAGGAGCAATGCCTGGTAGAATATTGAAGTCTATTTCTAAGTCAAAAAGTTCAAACCCTGTTTTCGTATTAGACGAAATAGATAAGGTGTCAGGAATGAGTGCTCATGGCGACCCAGCATCTGCAATGCTTGAAGTATTGGACCCAGAGCAAAATACATCATTTCATGATAACTATTTAGATATAGATTACGACTTATCTAATGTTATGTTTATTGCAACTGCCAATAGTTTATCTAATGTACATCCTGCCTTGATAGATAGAATGGAAGTTATTGACGTGTCAGGGTATATAGAACAAGAAAAGCAACAAATAGCAACAAAGCACCTATTGCCAAAGCAACTATCTGAACATGGATTGATGAAAAAGCATATTTCGCTTTCAAACGAAACTATTAGTGCTTTGATAAACAACTATACAAGAGAGTCGGGTGTTCGTCAGTTAGATAAAGTTATTGCAAAGATAGTTAGATATAGAGCAGTTCAAATCGTAAAAGAAGAAGAATATAAAAAAGCAATAAAACCTTCTGACTTATCAGAAATTTTAGGATTACCTATCGCATCACATGATATTCATTTGGAAAAAGATATGATAGGTGTGGTAACGGGACTTGCATGGACTTCGGTAGGAGGAGAGATATTATTTATAGAAGCAAGTAAAGGAAAGGGAAAGGGAAATATCAATCTCACAGGAAATCTTGGTAACGTAATGAAGGAATCTGCAACTTTGGCATACGAATATATAAAATCAAATGCTGAAAGTTTAGGATTATGCAATGAAGACTTTGAAAACGTAGATATTTATCTTCACGTTCCTGAGGGAGCAACGCCGAAAGATGGACCTAGCGCAGGAATAACTATGTTTACTGCAATATATAGTTTATTTAGTAAACGAAAAGTTAATTCTCAATTTGCTATGACAGGAGAGATAACCCTAAGAGGTTCGGTTCTTCCGGTAGGCGGAATAAAGGAAAAAATACTTGCAGCAAAGAGAGCAAAGATTACTAATATCATTCTTTCTGAAAGCAATAAAAAAGACGTAGAGGATATAAACTCTGAATATTTAGAAGGATTGACATTCCATTATGTTAAAACAATGGAGCAAATACCAGATTTAGTTTTAGAGAAATAGTGCAATGGATATAAAACAAATAAAAAAAGATTTTCCTATTTTGGATATCAAAGTAAATAACAAACCACTTATTTACCTTGATAATGCAGCAACTACTCAAAAACCCTTGCCGGTAATAGAGGCAATAAGCGAATATTATCAAAAATATAACGCTAACGTGCATAGAGGAGTTCACACTTTGAGTCAAATTGCAACCGATAAGTTTGAACAAGTAAGAGAACAAATAAGGAAATTCATAAATGCAGAACATAGTTCAGAGATAGTTTATACCCGAGGCACAACAGAAAGTTTAAATCTATTAGCATCAAGCCTATCTCACTATTTACAAGAAGGAGATGAAATAATAGTATCGGAAAGCGAACATCATTCAAATATCGTTCCTTGGCAAATGGCTTGCGAGAGAACAAAGGCAAAGTTAAGAGTATTGCCGATAAATGATGACGGAACTTATGATATTTCTAAATTAGATAGTCTTTTAAACGAAAACACCAAAATAGTATCCCTTGCCCAAGTGTCGAATTCGCTTGGAATAATCCATGAGATTAAAAAAATATTCCGCCATATTAGAGAAATAAAGCACGAGAATATTTTCTTAATTGCCGATGGCGCTCAGGGGATACCGCATTTGAAAGTGGACGTACAAGACTTAGGATGCGATTTCTATTGCTTTTCAGCTCATAAGATATATGCTCCAATGGGTATAGGAGTGCTTTATGGTAAAAAAGAACTTTTGGAAGAAATGCACCCATATCAAGGCGGAGGGGAGATGATAAAAGAAGTTAGTTTTGAAAAGACTACTTATAATATTGCTCCATATCGTTTCGAAGCAGGTACACCTTCCGTTGCAGACGTCATTGGATTTGGTAAAGCATTAGAATATATAGAACAAATAGGCTTTGATAATATAATTGCTCATGAAGATAAGATAATGCAATATACCACAGAGCAATTAGAACGCATAGAAGGTTTAAGAATAATAGGAAATGCAAAACACAAAGCAGGTGCAATATCATTCCTCATTGGTAATTCACACCCATTTGACGTAGGAACCTTGCTTGACCAGCTTGGGGTTGCAATACGAACAGGACATCATTGCGCTCAACCAGTTATGCAACATTATAATATTCCAGGAACAGCAAGAGCATCTTTTGCTTTATATACTGATTTTGAAGATATAGACATATTTATTAAATCTTTGAATAGAATAGTACCTATGTTGCAATAAGAAAATCTTTATGATTAAATGGCAGAAAAGTATTTTACTATAAATAAAGCAGTAGAAAGTATATATAAGGAAAAGGGTAGTAAATTTCTATCCTTTCTTTATCCTGTTGCATCAGTAGATGAGGTAAAAGAAATTTTGACACAATTAAAGAAAAAGTATTACGATGCAACTCATCATTGCTATGCCTATATCATAGGTGCAGATAAGGAACAATTTAGAATGAATGATGACGGAGAGCCTTCTTCTACAGCAGGTAAACCAATACATGGGCAATTGCAGTCTAATGATTTAACAAACGTGTTATTAGTGGTGGTGAGATATTTTGGAGGTACAAAGTTGGGTGTAAGTGGATTGATAAAAGCATATAAAGAGTCTTCCGCTGAGTGTATTGCGCAAGCGGAAATAATTGAGAAACAAGTAAAGAATAAATATAATATTTATTTTGCATACGAAGATATGAATTTGGTAATGAGTATCTTAAAGCAAAATAATGCGGAACAAAAACAACAAATTTTTGATTTGAATTGCCAAATAGAAGTATTGGTAGAGAAAAGAAATATATCAAAATTTGAGAGTTCTATTCCTCCAACTTCTACCATTAGACTAGAATTTCTTTGCGAAGAATAGTCGAAAAAAAATACTTTTTTTAAGATTTCAACACCGAATGTGTTGAAAAAAAATATCAAATTATTTTTTTTTGTCAAAAGAATTATATATGGAAGCTATAAAATTTAATTTTTTTTGATTTGATATTAAAAAATATGTGTTAATGAATGATTTAGTATAGGTGAATAATAATTGTCCAAAAAACGGACAGGAGTATTTTTGAAACATATATAATACAAATAGTTGAATACGCCAAAAAAAAATCGATTTTATTTTTAAGAAATATGCGCGTAATTTTGCTACACTAAAAAAACAAGGGAATATAGTATCATTTAACGAGGTTATGAGAAAAGATTGTAAGCAAGTTTGGGAAAATTGTTTGAATTTTATCAAAGATAATATATCAGATAAAAAACTATTTGATACATGGTTCAAACCTCTTGAGCCATTAAAAATAGAAGAAGATATATTAACTTTG
>RHMF01001542.1_pt1 | contig 10558 bp, 12 predicted proteins | sample 5365151 | NCBI WGS metagenome assembly RHMF01 (sample SAMN10266501, study PRJNA497801) | feces metagenome | isolation source: feces | host: Bos taurus | place: China: Prairie of Fairy Mountain | collected 2017-08-14 | reverse complement strand
AATTCACTCACTCTTTATCACTTCCTTTTAGTTCTTGTAATTTATTTTGAATATCACATAAAGCATTTATTATATCAACATCATCATCTAAATCATAAGAGTTAATTTCTTTTTCTATAAATATATCTAATTCATTTATGATGTTATTTAGTCTTTCTATTTCTTTTTTTGTTGTTAATATATAATAAGTTTCTTTAAATAGTTCCTTGTATTCTTCAAAAGAAAGACTATCTTTTAAAGCAAATGCACCTTTAACACAACCAATATTATCGTGTACGTGATACCAGTCAAGATTATATAAATACACTTCTTCACTCACTCTTTAATCATCTCCCTCTTAATTACATACCATTTCTCATTAATTCTTATTTTCTTGCAATACTTTAAATTGTGATAAATGTATTCTCTTTCACAACCACAATATTCTGCAAAATCATCAGTTGTATTAAATTTACCTATATATTTCATGTTTTCACTATACAAATATATTGGTTTTTTCTTCTTTTCCCATCTACTTATCAATTATTCCAACCTCATTTCCTTTGATCTTGTTAAAAATTATGCATGTAAAATATAGTAATCCTTTCCTCTTAAACCAATAAACAATCCTTTTATTATTGTTTTTCCTGACTATTACAATAACATTTAACATTGCCTTCATTAACTATAAATGACACCCCTATCAAAATTATTATTCCTATAATACATAATATATATATCAATGTTGAACTTAAATACTTATCCATTTTTCTCTCTCCTTTCTATTTAAATACACCTAATCTTCTTTTAACTCTATAATTGTATTCTTCTTTTTGATTTCTAAAAACCAAATTACCACAATGTGAACATTCAACATATTTAGCTGATGTAAAAAAACTTATTACATGCCCACATTTGCATTTTACTTTGGTTAGATCAAAGAAATCATCTTTATCCCATGCTCTTTTCTTTTTCTTTTTCATTTTTCTACACTCCTTATTCTTCCATTCCTTTCAATATCTTCGCAAGTTTTATGTCATCTTCCAAACCCCTTATAATTAAAAAATCTGCTAGTATATTATATGGCATTCTTCTTCTACCAACTTCATAATTTACATAAGTAAACAAATTGATATTTAATTTGTTTGCCATATCTTGCTGTGTTAGTTTGTTTTCTATCCTATACCTTTTTAGGATTGTCATTATGTCACCTCCTTGATAATAAAAATATAGCATAGCAAAAAACATAAGTCAAGTCATTTTGACAATATTTTTTAAAAATTAAGACTAGGTGTAAACCTAGTTCTTTTTGTATTATATTTCTTTTATTTCGATTGCTTCTATTCGTAATGATTCACCTACACTTCCTAAAGTACATATTCCATCAGCTAGAGTCCAACATGTCCAACCTGTATCTTGTAAATGTACTCTATATACAAAGTTTCCTTTAAGACATAGACACTCTAGTCTTTTAGATTCACCTGTTGTACCTATTACTGTGTCCTTTGTGATTTTACCATAATCAACCCAACCATAATCTTGAATATGTGCTTTTGCTTCTACATCTGGATAGTCTATTTGTATAGCTTCTAATCTTTTGCTTTCACCTGTTGTTCCTGCCATTTCTCCATTCCTTTTCCAATCTTGCCAACCATAATCTTGTAAGTGAACTCTATATTTTAATTTTGTTTCTTTAGGATAACCATTTAATCCATTTTCTTTTATAATTTTAGAATAGTCTATATAGCAATAATTTTGATCTACTAATTGTCCTGCTAAATATGGGCTTCTTATTTGATTTGTTTCTCCACCAAATTGCCACATATAATTTGCTAAACTTGGTTTGTTTTTTATCCATGCTGCCACCCATTTATCATAGGCTTTTACTCTATCTAAATTTATCCAATTGTTAAACCAATCTAAACTAGCATATATTCCAACATAATATCCTAATTGTTCCATTCTTTCACAAAAGCCACATATACCATCAGTAATTCGTTCTTTTCCTGCATTTTTTAACCAATTTCTTCCACCAGTATCATCTTCTACATCTATGTATATAGGATAATCAAATTGTTTCCCTTTTAGGCAATTTTCATACATATAATTAGCTTCTGAAACACCTTTATCATAAGTATTTGCACATGAAAACCAATAAGCACCTACTGATATTCCCACTTGTTTACATAAATTGTAAAACTCATCAAATGATGTATCTTTAGCTTTAGATACACCATCACCATATCCTGTGTATCCAGCTCTTAAAATTGCAAATTCTACACCTTCATTCTTTAAGGTTAAAAAGTTAATTCCAACATTATGTCTACTTAAATCTACTCCAAATTTTTGATTTGACATTTTATTCTCCTTTCTCTAATTCAGGTAATCCTGCCAAACTTGTTAATAAACTTAATATTCCTGCTAACAAACTAGCAGATAATATCATAAGCCAATTAACTTCTTCCATAACAGTTGCAGTTCCTATTGTTGCAATTGCAGTTTGACATATTGTTTTTATTGCCCTTATTCCTGCACATTTCCACCATTGTTTACTCATGTTATCCCTCCTTAACTAAATAATCCTGTTTTATATCCAATTATATAAATAGGTATTGCATAACTATCTTGTGATTGTTCTTGTGATCTTATTCTTAATGAAGTATCACTAACATATTCAATTATTCTTCTATAAGTATTTGCATTATTTACAGTAAATAATAGCAAAGTACCTTTTCCTTTAGTAGATTTTACACTCATTTGTATTAAATTACTTGTATTATATGCATAAATTACTTCATAAACATCATAATCATCACTATCTAATGTAATAACTGTGTCTGTTGTTATTTCTGTAGTAGGATTTGCATTTTCCCATAATATTTGACCTTTTAAATCATTTGTTGTGTTGGTTAAGCTTGTTATTGCAATATCATTTGCTTCTACACCATTTTCTATGTTATTCAAATTTGTTGCATTAATTGCAGGTGTACCATTATTCACCCATGTATTCTTTGTATATGACATATTATTTCATCTCCTTCAACTCTTTTAATCTTGTTTGTTTGTAACCTTTTTGTATTGCTTTTATTTCCCAATCAAAATTTAAATTTTTTGTTCCCATAACTTCAAAATATTCTTTGCTTTTCTTTACATACAAATTACCTTCACCACATTCTTGTATAAATACTTTATAATCATCATCTTCAATTGTTTCTTTAAATAGTTTATCTATATATATTTTGCAATAACCATTATTATCAGTTTGATTACTTCCTATATCTCCGAAATAAGGTGCTGGTGTTTCATAAGCATTCATTAATAATTTTTTTCCATTTACTTCAACAACTCTATTTTTGCTACCACTTACATATAGTTCTTCTGCATATACTGCAGGTGTTATAATACCAGTTGGATCAATAGTTGTAGTTTTACTTCTACTAGGATCTTCTAAAGTCAACATAAATGGCCAGTAAGGTGTTTCTCTCATGTCAACTCTAAATGTTTTTGCATAATTACCAGAAGGATAAGTAAAGTATAAACCATCACTATAGGCATATAAACTATTATTGTTTTTCTTAATTCCAAATTTATGCTCATCATCATTTTCAATTCCATTATCTAGTAAGATTACATTACCATTAAAGTTTCCATTTTTGGCTTCCATTGAACCATCTTCTAATATTTTAAAGTTTTCATTTGCTGTAACTGCACCATTTAAATTTATTTTGTTTGCATTAATTTCTGCAATACTTTCATCATTGTTTACTGCCAATATTATACTTGCACTTGTTACATTTCCATTGCTATCAGCCACTTGACTAACTTTTGCTTCTATTGAATCACTTAATACATTAATATCACTTTCTACTGTTACTTGGTTTGCAAATGTGCTTGTATATTCATTTTCAAGCAAATATGTACATTTTAAAAACAAAGTTTCATTTAATGATCCAATTTCTAATGTGCTTGATGTGTCAATTTCAATTATCATGTCTGGCTTATTTTCAATTGTTCCATTTCTTCTCTCTATCCAACATTTTCCATCTTCATAAATAAATTTGTCACAATCATCAGCACTAACATATTCTAATCTATCTATTGGCAATTCATATCTTTCTTCATCTACAATTAAATAAATTCCCATAGGATACATAGAATTGTTTGGATATAAATTGTTTTTAGGAAACAAATTGGAATATTCACCATAAATTTCTAATCTATGTAATATTCCTTTGTGTGCATTTTCTAATGTTATAGTCATAAAACCACTTATTGTGTTTGAAATATCCACAACTTTGCCAGCTATAATATTAACCTCTGCATTAAGATTATCTATATTGGTTTTTGCATATTTTCTAAAGTTAGGTTCACCACTTATTGTTACATTCTCTTTTCTTTGTTCTAAACCTATTTGAGTATCAAATGTATCTGTATGCTTGCCATTAAATTCATAAGTTGTGTTTGCTAAAGTTGTAAACAATGTTGTGTTATTATTATAATCATCATAAACTTCAATTAAATCATAAGGATCAATTGCAGGATTTCCTAATACTCTTTTTGTTTCAACACTATCTATTACAAAATCTTTTAATTTGTTATAAATATATGTTACTTGTGAATTGCTTGTAATATATGGATTTGCACTATTTAAATATAAAGTGTCAAGTGTTTCATCATTACTTGTTTCATATTTAATTATTCCACTTTCATATACAACTCTATTTATTTGATAAGAATCTCCTATTTTAAAGCCTTTTTCCAAAACACTTACAGGTATTTGCCATGTTGTTAAACTACTTAAATCAATTGCTTTTAATTGCCCTAATCTATCTATTACTGCTATAAGCCCTGCTTGTTCCATTAAATAAGATACATAGGTTGAAGCTTTTATTGTATTATCGTATATTCCTACCAAATCACTAGCACCATTAAATGTTGTTATTGTGTTTGTTACACCTGCTTGACTACAAATGTTATCTAATATTTGTTTTTTTGTTGCTGCACCACCTAATGTTTCTAACAATGGTTGTGCATTATAATTAAAATCAAATTTAACTCTATTATCTCTTAATTTTAATGTAATTTTACCATTATCATTAATTGGTTCTTCTTGTATATTAAAAACACCTAAAGGAACATATTCATAAGTGTTTGAACTTACTAATGTTCCTATTGATATTTTTACTTGATCTTGTATATCTTGCATATTCACATTATGCAAGATTAATTCTATGCTTGTTGATATAAAATTATCTATTGAAAATCTTTTTGAACCATCATCAGGGAGTATTCTAGCTATTCTTGTTAGCTTTTCACAATAAACACCAGCATTTGCTAATTCAACATCATTAAACCATATTTTTAAGTCATTTGTATCTTCTTGACTATATATAACTTGTTTATATGTATTTGATACATTATATGCCATTTATTTCACTCTCCTATTCTTCTACAAAACCAAAGTTTATGTCAGTATATATATTTTTTGTTGGATCAGAACTATCAACATAATATTTGTGATATTTTATTGTTGCATTTCTATACATTTTCTTTTGAACCCAAGCCCAACTTGGCTCATAGAAGAATAAGCACTCTAACCATACATTAGTAGTTCTTGATAATAAATTATGTAATTCTTCTCCTGTCATTGTTGGAATATTAAATTCTAATGTTGCAACATCATGCCTTACCCTATTTCTTATTGTATAACCAGCAGTATTTGTGTAAGCATCTAAATCAACATCATTTGCACCAACCTCATGTTCTGGTAATGTATTTACACCATCTATTGTATAAGGAAATTCTTGAAAATTAGAATTGCTTCCATAAGCTCTAAAATACATTCTATCATAATCTGTTGCTTGATATTTAGTTCCTGTAATTGTAGCACCAACAGTATAATCTGTGCCTTCTACTAATAATGTATATGTGTTTCCACTTTTGGTATAATATCTTGTTCCTTTTTGATATGTGCTTGTTGTTGCTAATATATACATAATTCTAACCTCCTATCACAATTGGCTTGCCATTGTTAGTTGCCATATCTTGTAAATCTGTTATTACTTGTTTTGCCAATTGCTTATCTCCAACTTGAACTATAATTGTAGGATTTATTGGTTGCTTATTATCTTTTACATCTTGATAACTTTGTGAATTAAATCCAAAAGAGTTTGTATTAAAATCAGGAATATCATAATTAAAGTTGCTTTCTATTGTTGCTTCTTTTATACCATTATTTAATGTATTTACTATTGCTTCTGCTTGTTCTTTTACTAAAGGCAATTGTCTTTCCATACCTAATATAATAGCTTCCATTGAAAAATCACCTATTTTAGCATCCAATATTACTCTTGATGGTGATTGAATCTTTAAGCCCTTTTTTATACCTCTTACAAAATCACTTATAATTCCTGCTAATCCTCCACCAGTTATAAATCCAGCCATACCTCTTCCTATTGCTGTCATAATGTTATAACCAACAGTCCACAAATCACCACTTAATTCACCTATTTTAATTAATATTCTAAATGGAAGTGTGTTAAATTCTGCAACAAGTCTAGGTATTTCTCTAATTATACCATCTCTTATAAATCTAACTATTTTTTCTCCCATTTCTTCCCAATTTGTTTGTTCTATTTTTTCTTGAATTTTAGCAATCATTCTGCCAATTGCTTCACCTGCTTTTTCTGGTAATTCTTCAAGTTTTTGTGGTAACTCATCAATTTTGGTTTTTATTTTTTCTATCCATTCATCAAGTTTTTCTTTTAATTTATCTTTCCATTTTTCAAATTTTTCACCTATTTTTTGCCAATATTCAACCCAAGTTTCATAAACATTTTTTACTAAATCCTTTAAATCTCCAAATGCTGCTCTAAAATCAAGGTTTATTATATCAGTAATTATTTTTGCAACGCCACTTATTGTATCTGCTAGTGCAGAAAAGAAAGCAATTAAGCCTATATCAGCAACATCTAATATTTCTTTAATCATTTCCCATGCTGTTTCAAATGCAGGTACAAGTTCTTTTGATAATGCTTCTACTACTGGCTTTATAATTTTGTTATAAATAGTTGCATATAATTTTAGTACACTTTCTGCCATCTCATTTACTTTTTTTCTAAATTTGTCATTGGTTGAATATGCATGTACTAAAGCTGCCACTATTGCTGTTATAGCAGCTACTATTGCAGCTAACCAACCAGCTGATATTCCCAAAGCACTTGCCAAACCTTCAAATGCACCACTAACTTTCGATATACCTGTAACAAATTTACCACCACTAAATATTTTTGCAATATCTTTTATTCCTGTAAACTTCAATAATCCTATTCTATTTAAAAACTTAAAGATTTTACTTATTCCTGTATATATACTTCCACCAACCATTAAAGCACCTAAAACAGTACCTCCTGTAATATGGTCGAATTTAAAGCTTACTTCACCTGTTTCATCATCAACAACTTTTGTAAATCCTAACCATTCCATTATTCTATCTCTTATCTTTGTTGCTTTCATTTCTACATCTGTTAGTTTCTTTTGGTATTCATCAAATGCCTTATTAAAAGCATCCATTAATTTTGGATTAATTCCACCAACACCACCACCACTTACACCACTTGTGCCTGTGCTTGGTGTTGAAACTACATTTAATTTATCAAAACCTCTTAATCCTTGTTTGAGTTTTTTTGCACTATCTGCTGCACTTTCTAAACCATCACCAAATTCATCTACAATATTTACAGTTGATTCATCAAAGAAATCAAAGTCATCCAATTTATAACCAAATAAACTTGCAATTATTTTAGCTATTTCATTTAATACCATTAATACAGCATTTAAATATGGTAAAACTTTGCCTACTATTTGTAAGAATATATTACCGACATTTCTTTGTAGTCTTTGCCATTGTTCATTCATTATACGAATTTGATTTGATGGTGATTCTAATGTTCTACCCCAATCGTTTGTAACACTACTTAATTGTTGTGTTAAACTAATCATTATTAACAATCTTTTTTCAGCATAACTTAATTGTGCAACTTGTTGTGATATATCTAATCTACTTAATGTTTGTTGTAATGAAGCTTGTGTTATGTCTGCACCTAATGCTCTTACAGGTTTTGTTTGCCCTGCTAAAGCACTTTGTAAAACACTTGATGCTCTATCAACATCTATATTGTATAATGATGAAATATCTATTGCTAATTCAGTCATAAGTTTAGAAACCTTTTCACCTGTTTCATTAGCTAATCCCATAGCATTAGATAATTGTTTAAATTGTGATGTGGTTTTAATAAGCCAATCTTCATCCAAACCATACATCTCACTTAACTTATTTACAAATTTAGTAGCTTCTGTATAATTTCCTCTAAATGCAACTTGAAATAAGTTAAAATCTTCTAAAAATGCAGTTGATTTGGATGTCATTGCACTAAAACCTTGAACAACTTTACTTAATCCTCTTGCAAATGTTCTTAATGCAGTATAATTAAATGCCAAATTAAAGTTTTTGCTCATTTTATCCATATCTTTGTTTACGGTTGTTGTGTTTTTTGCACTATCTTCTAATTGTTGTGCAGCACCTCTATCAATACTACCTAATACAGATTTGATTTGTGAAAGTGTTTGTGCATACTTTTCAAGCTTTTTCTCACCAGTAACACTATTTTTAAACTTTATGCTTACATCAGTTTCATTGTTCATTAAGGATTCACTCTCCTTTCTTTATTTTAATTTATCTTTGTTTTTTATACTTTCTAAATATCTTCTTTTCAAAGAACCTTGATACATTAATGTTTTTTGAAATCTATCATATCTTTCTTTTTTTAATTGTGCTTGTCTTTCCTTTTCACTTTTTTCTCTTTTTTCTTTTTCTATTTGTAAAAATGGTTTGTCTGGATAATTAGGTAATTCTTTAGTGTCTTTATGTTTACTAAACATATTGTTTAATAATTTCATTAAAGAACCCACTAATGTACCATTCCCTCTATGTATGTAATTGCCCTGTAGCCAACATTTATAATCAATTTCTTCCATGTCATGTTGTTTTTTATTAATATAAAAAGTACGATATGAAACAAACAATTGTGGATCATCTCTCCAAAATTCTTCTGCACTCATACCGTACTCTATTGCTTGTGGATAAAGATAATTACAATAATATTCATAATAAGAATTGTTGTATTTTGTTTTTAAAATATCTTCACCAGTATTGTTTTCTATTTCTTCTTGTTGGCTTGGGCTTTCAAGTTTTTTCTTTCATTGTTGTATTCATCTCTTATCTCTACACATTCTTGTAGATATTTGCCATATTTTTCTCCTAGCCACTCAAATTTGCTTTCATCTTCAAAGTATGGTTTTAATATTTCCCTTACTTGTGAAATATTTAAGTGGTGATTAGGATTAAGCCAAATTAAAAATGCTCTTTCAATTATATCTTTCAACTTTTTTTCCTTTAACTCAACTTCTTGATCTAATTTATCTTCATCTATGTTAAGTTTATTAAAATCAAAGTCATCTGTTAGTTCTTCTTCATCTAAATAATCATACAACCCTTTTTTTATTAGATTCATAGATTTTTCTATATTACAAAGTTTATCTACTTGTAGAAAACTTTCTCTATTTAATTCAAGAGTATATTCAACACCGTTTAATTCTATAATTTCATTTCTTTTCATTTTTGTAATTATCTCCTATCTTTCATTTTATTACATTTTTTATGGCATATAAGAGAGTTTTTGCTATCAATTGGTTAATATATCCATTTGATTAAAACTCTCTTTATTTGCCTTTTAAATTATGTTTATTCAACTATTACTAAAATAGTTCTTTTAAATGAAGCATAATTTGATTTTGAAGCAGTTAATGTTACAATTGTTGAACCTGCTGCTGCACCAGTTATTGTTAATTTATGGATATCTGCACCAGTTCCCATTGTAGCTGTTGCAGTTGCAGTAGAAGCACTTGAAGGTGTAATTGTAGCATCTGCTGGATCAGTTGTTAAATCATAAACTTTAGTATGATTAGCTGCACTTGAACTTGCTGCTAAATAAATAACTTCATCTATTCCACTTGTAAATACTGCTGTATCTTCAATTAAAGAATAACAATTTTCTACATAAGTGTCTTTTGTTGTTGGTGTAATAGTAAGTTGTCCTTGCTCTAATGAACCAACTGCTGTACTATTAGCCATTTTTGAAACAGTACCACTAAATTTAAAACCTGTAAAATCTGGTAATAGTCTTAAAAAGTCTAATACTTGTCCTTCTACCTCTTCAATAGCATTTAAATTATCTCTATGTAAGAAAAATGGAACTGTCTTTTGTGGATTTTCTTGTCTGCCTTCAACACTTGTTGCTTGTCTATTTCCTATTGCAGTTTTATCTAACTGATTAGGAGTAGAACCATTTTCACCAGTTTCTTCTACTGGTAAGAAGATAGAATATTTTCCACTTGCCTTTTTAACAAGTAAAGCACTACCTTGATGTTCACTTAATGCTCTATCTTCAATGCTGTTTAATTTTAATAATGACATTAATAAATCATCTCCTTATTATATTTTTTCTAGTATTCCCTATCA
>RHMF01001541.1_pt1 | contig 10559 bp, 4 predicted proteins | sample 5365151 | NCBI WGS metagenome assembly RHMF01 (sample SAMN10266501, study PRJNA497801) | feces metagenome | isolation source: feces | host: Bos taurus | place: China: Prairie of Fairy Mountain | collected 2017-08-14 | reverse complement strand
CCAAAAGTAGCTATAGCTTCATTTGGATTGGTATATGTTGCTATAATTTCATCTTCTTCATTCTTTATAAGTACATATAAACCTGCTGTCACGCTACTTCCCCAAACTTGACCTGAAACTTTATAATCAAAACTTAATGTATGATTTACTCCACCACCTTCAAAATCAAATTCTCTATATAAATAAGCATAAGAATAATTCCATCCTGATTGAAGAGTTACAGCATAAGAGTTTCCGCCATTATTTGATAAATAAGCAGCTTTATCATTTTCTACAGCTTCTGATAAAGAGGAAACGGTTGCATTGCCTATCGCCCAAGCATTAACTGTATTTGCAACCATAACCCATTTTTGATTATCTAAATCATCGCTAAAGTTTGTTTCAAATGGTAAAGATGTTGGTTGGCTTGGTGTAGAGAATGTAATTTGTTCTGACCAATCTGAATATTGAGATTCTGAACAAACACCTCTAACTGCAACTGTATATGTTACTCCATCTACAAGGTTATTTAAGTAAACTCCTGTACTATTCATAGAAACTGGAGTTGCTGTAGCAAAATCAATAGTAGTTCCTGCTGAGATAACATACTCCCATTGCGAGGCTTGTCCAAATTCCATAAATGTTAATTCAGCTGAATTAGCTGTTATATTTCCCACATTAACCATTGATGGAGTTTGGCAAGGTTGCCATTCTGATATTTGTAAATTATCTATTAGGATTTTTGATGTTGAACCTTCTCCATAGAATGCAAATTTAATAGTTCCTATAAATGGTTGATTGTTTTCATCAACTAATTTAAACTTAACATTTGATGCTTCTAAGCCAAATATAGATAAATCATAGTCATAAGTATTGTTTTCACCACTTCCAAATATTAAAGCATTTGCAGTTGACCATGATTCTCCATTATCAGTAGAAACAAATATTGCTAATTTATCTCCATTTGGTGCAGGAGCTAAATCATCATTATTAATTGCTCTTCTGAAAATATCTGCAGACAATTCGTAAATAGTATCTCCGTTTCCTAAATCAAAGCTTGGAGATACCAACCAATACTTTGCATACTCGTAAGATAAATCTGCATACATTCTTTCGCCATAAACACCATTTACAGTTTCATATTCACTAAATCTCCATCCATTAGATCCTGATGTATTCAAATCAGAAGAATATGTAATTAGTTCCGACATTTCTCCATACATTTGAGTCCAACAATAATTTGGAGCAACATTAAACGATTCTATCCAAGGGAAAGAAGAGATTATGCCACATGGTGTAGTGATTGTAGATTCTACATATTCGGTAATAGTTCCGTTATCGCAAAGTACTGCTACTCTAACATGATATATTGTTTCGCTAACTAAACTATCTATAATATGTGTTTCAGAGTTTGTGGTTTCTATTGTCCATTCTGTTTCATTCTCTGCTCTATATTCAATTTGATAACTAACGTTAGAAGAATTTCCATCTGTAAAAGACACTGCAATACTTGTTGAGCTTCCTTCAATAGTAGATAGAGTTAAATTTTCTGCTGGACCACATGTTAAAGCTGTAATAGTTATATTATCTATTGCAATTGGAGGGTTACTACCTCCACTGCCATCATTTCTCCATGCAAATACTAATTTGTAAATATCGTTTGCGTATGCTGATGTTAAAGATATGCTTTCTGATTGCCAATTGTTTTGTCCTTGTAAGCGAGATGTTATGCTATAATTATCACTTGGTAAAGAGTTTGTATTTAACTCATAAGACAAAGGCAATAAATAAACTTGAGCAAAATCGCAATTATTTTCTCCAACAGATTTCCAGCTAAACGAAATATTAAATGCAGGGAATTCTCCAAATAAAACGTTTGTTGTTGCATAAGAAATTGACGATACGTTATTAGAATAAGCATTTGCTAATCCATTATTATTGCTTATATACAGAGATTTTCCTTCATCAGTTCCACAATCAAGAGCAGAACCAACTGTCCATTGATTAACTGTATCATTTACAAAACTCCAACCATACATTAGACTATCGTTAAAGTTTTGTGTGTATGGTAATATTTGTGCAACAGGAATTTCTATTGATTCTACATCAGAGTATACTCCTCCACAATTTGTTTTAACTGCTACATAATAAACTCCTGTGTTAAGATTACTTATTGTAATTGGTAAATTATCTGTAGGATTAACAACTATTGTATCCACAGCAAGTTCTGGATTAAATACTCCTGTACTATCTGCTTGGCCATAAGCTATTGTCCAACCTGTACCTATAGAATTTGAAGTATCAAAATTTACTCTTATACTTGAAGTTGTTGCTATATTAAGTGTTAATCCATATACATCTGGACACAAAGGTTTGTCTGAAACAGACAGCTCATCTATATAAAATTCTGATGTAGGTTCATTAACAACTAAAGCAAGACGTGCTGTATTTGCTAGATCTGATAAATCTACTGCTATTTTCTTAAACCCATTTGTATTGTGAGTTAGTTCTATTTCATCTAATAGAATAAACGATGCAGTATCTGCCATAGATGTAATATCAGCTTCTATAGCATCATAATAATATACTTTCAATTTAGGAGTATCTGTTAGTGCAGCTTTTTTAGCTTTGAAAGTTAATATTTGATTTCCATTAAATTCAATTAAAGGAGTAATCAACCAATCACTATAAGATCCAGATGTTGGATATCCATAAAATCTTATAGAATTTTCTCCATCTGTTGAATAGTAATTAGTTTGTTCCCACTTGTAATAAGAAGCATATTGATTAATATTTATCCAACATTTTGGTGCATAATCACTTCCTATTTGTCCTTCATCAAGTACAAATGCTTGTTCAAAACTTTCTGCCCAAGGAAACTCTGTAATTATACCACAAGGTGTTGAGAAATATACAAGGTCTGAGTATTCTGAATTATCATTTGTAGAACATAAAACTTTTATTCTTACAACATAATTACTTGAATAATCTAAATCTGTCAAAATAACATTTTGTTCATTTGTAGAAAAAGGAATCCATTCATTAGAAGACTCTAATTTGTACTCAACTAAATAAGATAAATCTTCAGAAATATTATTATCAACAAATGAAACATTGGCACTCAAACTACCATTATTTTCTTCCACATTAACGAATACTTCTTCTACTCTTCCACAAGTAATAGTTTCAATAGAAATATTATCAACTGCAATTGGAGGTTGTTCTCCTAATGCATAATCATTCCTCCAAAAAAACACTAATTTATGAACGCTATTAGCATAATCTCCAGATAAAGAAATTTCTTCTCTACTCCAGCTATTTGAACCACTTAATTTTTCTGTTACCTCTCCTGTTGTAGGGAATGTATTATTTGACAATTCAAATGTTGTAGGTAATAATAAAACTCTTAAATAATCCGAATTACCTTCAGCAATTCCTTTCCAATCAAAACTTAATTTAAATTCTGCACCTTCACCAAATTGAATATATCTTGTAAAATAAACATTTGAAGTAGAAGCATCATCATAATGATTACTTAGTCCTTGGTCATCACTAATATACATCGCACCACTAGCATTAGCATTTGATGTCAAAGATGAGTTTTCTGCAGTACCATAATACCATTTATTTGTTTGGTTTCCATTAAGTACTGTCCATACGCTTGCTTCTTCAGGCGAATCAAAATTACAAACAAAAGGCAATGTTGAAATTTGATCTGCAGGAGGAAGCGTTGTAAATGAATATGAAACAGCAACACTTGTTTCCTCCGAACAAACGCTCCATACTTTCATTGTATAATTAGTAAGAGTTTCTAATTGACTTAGTAAAACAGAGTTTGTATTAGTAAAAATTGTATCTCCCCAAACTTGATCATTTTGTCTTTTATAAATAACAGCATACTGCTCTACTCCCTCAACAGCAGTCCATGCGAATGATGCACTTTGATTATTTAACTGTTGTAACTCTACATCAATTGGAGGATTACAAGAAGCAGCAAAAGGATTTATTCCTACTTTTAAACTTGGCCTGCTATTCAAAACCATTCTCATAGCAGAATTAACACTTTGAGGAGAATTTATAGAAATTTCCTCATTACTTCTATAGCAAGTTATAGTTTTATTCCCTACACCTGAACAAACATTAAACATTCTTGGACCACCATCTACCCATGTTCCTGAATTATTCATATAGGCAATAACAAGATTATTTTCTCCACTATAATCAAAAGGAGTTGTAAAAGTAATATTTACCCAACCATTGTTATAAACTACACTTCCAACAAATACTTGTGTCAAGCTATCTGCAGGAACAAAATCGCTACTATTTGCAAATTCATTTCTATTTACTTCTCCTAAATAAATTTGAGAAGAAATAGTTATTGGATCATTTGCATTATACTTATAGCTAATTGAGGTAATTTCACCAGCAACCAATTCCTCAGTTGTATATATTGACTGAGAATAGCTATAATTATAATACGAATTCAAAGGAACAATATCCTCTCCTATGCAATTATCTCCAATAGGGATAATCATTTGTGCACTTAACTGAAAACTTGCAGTTATAAGCACTAATAAACTAAATAAGAATTTAAATTTTTTCACAGTATTTAATATTTGATTATACTACATAAAAACGCATAAACAAGTAACAAAAAAATGCTACTTGTTTATGCTATATTAAAAACAACAATTATCTTATTCGTAATGTTTGACCTGCTCTAATTTGGGTACCTTTTATATTATTCAATTTTGCAATCTGTTTTACGGTTGTCCCATTTCGTCTTGCTATTTGTCCCAAGGTGTCTCCTTTTCTAACCTTGTAATATTTACCTCCCTTAGTTGTTTTAGTACCTCCTGAGTTTTGAGCCAAACTACTTCTTTGAGAAGATGGTGTAGTTGTTTTCCTAAAACAATCTTTTGTTAGCATTAAAGTATCGCTCAACAATGTAAAAGTTTTAAAGTCTATTACTTTTTCAGGATTTATTGCAGCTCCAAGGTATCTTATTTCCAAATGTAAGTGAGGACCTGTTGAACGACCAGTATTACCTCCTAATCCTAAAATTTCTCCTGCTTTTACATCTTGATTAAGTTCAACATCTATTCTTGATAAGTGAGCATAATAAGTTTCCAATCCATTATCATGACGAATCACTACCAAATTTCCATAAGCTCCAGAACGTTTTGCAATTCTAACCTTTCCATCAAACATAACTTTGATTGGATCACCTGTTCTTAAGCCTAAGTCAATTCCATAATGCCAACGACGACGGCGAGGACCAAAACGTGAAGTAACTTTCTTTTCTATAGGACAAGCAAAAAACTTCTTTTCTTTCTCATTTACCAATTCCACTGGTATAGGGTCTGTAATAGAAGAGTAATCAAATCTATTGGTATAATGTATAGAACGTGTATCAAAAGAAGCATACAAGATATCATCTTCGCTTTCCGCTGCTGCATCATCTTCCATTATTCCATTATTGACAAATTGAATAAAGGAACTATTAAACTTACTAGTATCCTTTATAATGCCTATAGTATATTCCGAACTTTCTATAGCTACATTTGTTCGATTTCTCATCATTCCTCTTTCATGAATTTGAGACATACCCATCAAAGGTAAAACCAACAAACATACTATTTTAAATACTCTATTTCTTAACATAAACTTCTATTTCAAGATGCAAAAGTACATATTAATTTCTTATCTCCCAAATAAAAACAGATTAAATTACTGAATAAACTAAGATTAAATAGAATTATGCCCTTTGTCCAAAAGATTATTCAAAACCTTAACAGGAGTAAATGTATCTAATGGAATTTCAACAAAAACGCTAATCCAATTAGCCATAGAGCCATTCCACAAGCCTGGTAATTCCTGAACTTTTAAACTTTGAGATTGTTGAGTTTTTTCTGTAATAAATCCTGTTTGATAATCAACAAATTTAGTTAAATCAAACTTTTCTCCTTTAAAATTTCTTACTGAACAAACTATATCAACAGGATTAAAATGTGTTGCTTGATTAAAAATAGCTTTTTGAGAATCTGTCTTCATATCAACTTGAGCTGATTCCACTATTTGAAGAGAAATATCATTATTATTTCCTCTTACCCAAAAAGGACCTCCTCCCGGTTGATTTTCATTTTTAACCATTCCACAAACTCTTATAGGTCTATTAAGTAAATCAATTAAATATTTTTTGTATTCAGATTCACTCTCAAACTCATCAAAATTTTTTGTTGCAATTCCAAGATTTTTTTCACAAAAGTCCTTAATTGTAGAAAAATCAACCTCATCACAATCTCTATTGTAAAAAATATTCAAAAATGAATCAGTCTTTTCTTTCAATAAAACTAAGACTCCTGCTAATAATTCTTTGTATTTATAAGTTATTTCTTTGTATTTATCATGTACTACATTATCTATATTCTTTATAAATACAATATCTGCATCTATTTCATTAAGATTTTCTATCAATGCACCATGTCCTGCTGGTCTAAAAATAAGATTTCCATTTTCATCTCTTGCAAGAGTATTATCCTTATTAACAGCAACTGTATCTGTTGAAGACTTTTGAAAAGAAAAGTCTATATCATATTTACAATTATAGACTTTCTCATATTCAGTCTTTACCTTTTCTAACAATATAGAAAAGGTATCTTTATGATTTTCAGATATAGTAAAATGTAATCTAACTTTTCTATCTTTATTTACACAATATTTAGCAGCTTCAACCAAATGTTCTTCAAATGAAGTACGAACTTGATTTTCGTATTTATGAAATAAAATTACAGCCTTAGGACTTTGTCCATACCCAAGTCCTTTTTCATCAAGTATAAGATTTATTACATCTATATATTTCTCTTTTTCCAACAACTTATCTACTCCAAAAGACTGTAAACTCTCATAAAAAGCAAATTGCTTTATATTTTCCAAAACTTGCTTTACACTTGGATAGTCATCTAAACTACTACTCTCTGCATTATATGTAGATTTAAAATCATACAAATCCTTAAACATTCTAGTAGCAGCACCAGATGCCGGAACAAATTTTACAATAGATGCATCATTAGCATATTTCTCAAAAGTTTCTATGTAATTTGGTATTTCACATTCTTCTATTCTCAATATACCATCACCTATTACCGCAGGTTTTTCAAGATTAACAAACGGAAATCCATTAATAAAATTCTCCACTTGTTTTTCAAGTTGTGATACACTCAAAGAATGCTCTTGTATTTGTTGTAAATCCTTTTGAGAAAACTCCATAACTATTCAACTGTTACTGATTTTGCTAAATTTCTTGGCTGATCCACATTTCGTCCTTTTGCAACTGCAATGTAATATGCCAACAATTGTAATGGTATAATTGTTAATAAAGGAGACAAACTTTCTTCTACCTCTGGGATTTCTATGCAATAATCAGATAATTCTTTGATTGCAACATCACCTTTAGTAACAATAGAAATCACTCTACCTTTTCTTGCTTTTACTTCTTGTACATTGCTAAGGATTTTGTCATAATGACTAAATTGAGGAGCGATAACAACAACTGGCATTTCTTCATCAATCAACGCAATAGGTCCATGCTTCATTTCTGCTGCAGGATAACCCTCTGCATGTATGTAAGAAATTTCTTTAAGCTTCAATGCACCTTCTAAAGCCACAGGATAGTTATATCCTCTTCCTAAATAAATGAAGTTTTTAGCGTATGTAAATATCTTAGAAATATCATCTATCTTGTCAATATCTTGTAGCATTTCTTCCACTTTTGGACCTATTTGCAACAATTCTTCAACAAGATGTTTATATTCTGCTTCGTCTATTGTCTTCAACTCTTTTGCTATAGTCAATGCCATCATTGTTATAACCATAACTTGAGTTGTAAAGGCTTTTGTTGAAGCAACTCCTATTTCTGGGCCAGCATGAGTATATGTTCCCGAATCTGTAGCTCTTGAAATGCTTGAACCTACAACATTACATACTCCATAAACAAAAGCACCTTTTGATTTAGCCAACTCTATGGCAGCTAATGTATCTGCAGTTTCTCCAGATTGTGAAATTGCTATCAAGACATCATCAGGGAAAACAACAGGATTTCTATATCTAAACTCAGAAGCAACTTCTATTTCTACAGGTATTTTACAATAATTTTCAAATAAATACTTTCCTATCAAACCTGCATGCCAAGAAGTTCCACAAGCAGAAATTAATATTCTACGAGCTTTTCTAAATCTCTCAATATTGTCTATAATACCACTAAGTTTGATATCTAACATTTCTTCTTGCAATCTTCCATTAGTACACAATTTTAATGCTTTTGGTTGTTCCATAATTTCTTTAAGCATAAAGAAAGGATAACCTCCTTTTTCTATTTCGCTCAAATCCATTTCAAGTTGTGTAATAGTTGGACTTACCTCACATTTTGAAAGATTAACTATTTTAAGTTCTTGTCCTTTTTCAATTTTTGCTATTTCCTCATCGCCAACATAAATAACCGTTTTTGTATATTCTATAATTGGAGAAGCATCTGAACCTAAAAAATATTCATCTTCGCCAATACCTATCACAAGAGGAGAACCTTTTCTTGCCGTTACTAAAAGGTTTGTATTATTTTTTTCAATAACTCCTATTGCATAAGCCCCCACAACTTGCGACAAAGCTTGTTGTACTGCTTCAAACAAATCAAGATTATTTTCTTTCTTAACGTATTCTATCAACTGAACTAATACCTCTGTATCGGTTTCACTTTTAAAAGTATATCCTTTACCTATCAAAAATTCTTTTATTGATTGATAGTTTTCAATGATACCATTATGAATCAGAGCTAAAGTTTCACTTTGAGAATAGTGTGGGTGTGCGTTTTTATCAGAAGGTTCACCATGAGTTGCCCAACGAGTGTGTGCTATACCTACATTACCTGAAATGTCTTTTCCTTCGCAATATTTTTCCAAATTTTCTACTTTTCCTTTTGTTTTAAAAACATTCAAGTCCCCTGCTTTGTTTAACAGCGCCACTCCTGCACTATCATATCCTCTATACTCTAAACGATGCAATCCTTTTATTAATATTGAATAAGCTTCTTGCTTTCCTATATATCCAACTATTCCACACATATTTTTATTTTTTTATTATTCATTTATATTAACTTGCAAATATATGCAAATTTAATATCTTTGCAAACAAATCAAACTATAAATTGTATAAAGATGAAAATAGCAGTACCAACAAGAGAAAATTTTGTAGATGACCATTTTGGACATTGTGCTTACTACACAATTTACACTGTGGAAAACAAAGAAATTGTAAACAAAACTACAATGCCTGCACCTATGGGTTGTGGTTGCAAATCTGGAATCGCAGCAATATTACAAGCAGAAGGTGTTGAATTAATGTTAGCTGGTAATATGGGTGAAGGTGCAAAGAACGTATTGGAATATCACAACATTAAAGTGATAAGAGGTTGTTCAGGAAACACAGAAGATGTTGTAATGGCTTATGTAAATGGACAAATAAGCGATTCAGGATTGTCATGTTCTGCACACCATGAATGCGGTCATTAATATTCTCTCAAAGAAAGAGAAAAATAAAGTCAAGAATCATTTTTTTAATTCTTGACTTTATTTTTTTTATTCTTTATTTCATTTCAATAAAACCTTACATCAATAAATCACATTGACAACTCCCATTTTTCTTTGAGGTAAGTCTGGCGTATAAATGCTATGATATGTCAATATATAGGTATATGAGCCCATTTGAACATACTTTCCTTTGTACTTTCCATTCCAACATTGCTTATGGTCCTTAGAAGTGAACACTAATGTTCCATATCTATTAAATACATTTATTTCATCTATTATTACTGTTTCGTTTTCAGGATATACACACCAGAAATTATTTGTTCTATCCTGAGGTGTAAACGCATTAGGCACAAATACCATTACATCTCCTGTTAAATCAAGATTTAATACCACAGTACTATCGCAACCATAAGAACTTACTAAATTCTGCACATAGATTCCACGTTCACTTTCATAGAAACCATATCTATTATAAGTTTCGCCTGCTTGAATCACTTCAGTAATAGTGTCATTATATATAGGAGCTACATATAGATGAAGATTAATTATACTATCGCAACCATCATAGGTTTGTAAATATCTTACATAATCACCTGTCTTTGATTCATTAAATCCGTTCTCTACATAAGTTTCTCCATTACAAATAATAGCCGATATTGTATTACTATGGTAAACAGAAGAAAGATGAAGAGTTATTGTGCTATCACAACCTTTTGAACTTGGATAACTAACCGTATATGTACCTGCTTGAGATAAATTAAAGTTTTCATCTACATAGGCACTACCCTCACAGAATCTTCTATAAATTGTATCATGATAATGAGGATTGACTCTAAGATGTAGTTCTATTATACTATCACAACCATAAATAGTTGTCAGTTCTTTTATATATACTCCTTCTTCCCTTAAATTTTCATCGTGGAAGAAAAATTCTTCTCCCTGACATATTTCTTCTTCTCTTACGATGTGATAACTATCTCTTGTACTCAAAGAAAGAAC
>RHMF01001540.1_pt1 | contig 10559 bp, 9 predicted proteins | sample 5365151 | NCBI WGS metagenome assembly RHMF01 (sample SAMN10266501, study PRJNA497801) | feces metagenome | isolation source: feces | host: Bos taurus | place: China: Prairie of Fairy Mountain | collected 2017-08-14 | reverse complement strand
ACCGATGTTAAACCGGTACATCCGGAAAAAGTACCCACCTCAATATAAGTAACCGAATTAGGAATAGTAACCGATGTTAAACTGGTACAATTTTGAAAAGCACACACTCCAATAGCAGTAACCGAAGTTGGAATAGTAACCGAAGTTAAACCGGTACACATGCAAAAAGCTCTATCTCCAATAGATGTAACAGAGTTAGGGATAGTAACCGAAGTTAAACTGGGGCAATTATAAAAAGCTCCATAAGAATAACGTTTATCTGCAATACTTCTTAATTCTGTCACGTTATAGATAGTGTCGTTGTAAGAAACTGTAGCCGGTATAACTACATTGCCGGAAACATAGTTATATGTGTTGTCGCCAATTCCCGGTCTTACTACTCCTACATTGGTAGTTCCGCTGATTATTTCATAATACAGAGTGTGTCCACTTGGACTTACTGCACTAAAGTCGTATGCCCATGCTTGAGTTATACTTAATATGCATAATGCTGCTGCCATAATAAGGCGTTTGGCCTTGCCGGTTGTCATACTTAATGTTGTTATCATAATGTATTATATTATTAATCAGTTTATAACTGTATTCAATCATTGCTGCTATCGCTTGATTATAGTTTGCAAAGGTAGATATTTTTTTGTTTGATACAAAATATTTAATGTTAAATGTGTGGGGCGTATGCGATACGCCCCTACAAATATGTATACGATAATTGTAGGGGCGAATCATATAATATATTTGGTAAAAAATATGGCGAAATTGACGGTATACCGTCAACTTCGCCACACCCGGGTGTGAAACCATTGACGGTATACCGTCGCGAAAGTGAGAGCCGGGTATAAAAATATGTTCTTGTTATTGGCTTTTTTTCTTCGTGATGTAGATAAATTTTTCTCGTGATGTAGATAAATTTTCCTCACGAGGGAGACAAATTTTCTTCACGAGGAAAATAATATAGGTAAATCTTTCCCATGATGTCAGGATAGATGTAGACAATATCTAAAAAATATTTTCCAAGTAATTTGTGTAGTTTTAGAAGTCGGTTGAAGGTTATTATATATTATAAATCAGTGAATAATAATTGTAAATGCGAGGGGTTGTATATTAATTATTGATATAGTACAGAAAAAAAGACTGATTTTCTTGTTAGTTTGTGATAAATTGCTTACCTTTGCAGTCCAAAATGGAGTGAAATAAGATTATAACTGTTGGAAAAATAGAATTACAAAAAACAACTTGATACCATTATAGATATGAAAAAAAATATATTACACAACAAGTTTATCACAGCTTTTTTTGCTTTGTTATGTCTTACCAATCTAAATGCTCAAAATTCGATTGGAAAAGATTTTTGGGTGGCGTTTTTGCCCAATCTTTACGAAGATATAGACAGCTTAAGCATTATTGTGAGCGGGAAAAATAATTGTTCAGGTGTTATAACAAATCCTCAAACAGGGTGGAGTTCTTCTTTTAATGTTACCGCCGGGCGTGTTACTAATGTATATATACCACCATCGCAGGGCTATGGTTATAATTCTTCGGATTGTATAATAAATAAAGGATTCCATATTACAACGACAGATTCGGTTTTATTGTATATTTCATGTTTTGAGGCATTTTCGTTTGATATAACTAATGTATTGTCCACACCATCATTAGGTTCGGATTATATCATACAAACGTATACCAATCAGTCTGAATTTACAGTAGTTGCAACCGAAGATAACACTACGATAAATATTAATTTGGCAGAAAATTCATTGAATCATAATGCCAATACACCTTTTATGGTAACACTAAATAGCGGTGAATGTTATCAAGTATTATCCTTGATGGGAACTGATTTGTCGGGCTCTACAATTTCGGCTAACGATAACAAAAAAATTGCTGTCTTTGCAGGAAATCCTTGTAATAGAGTGCCCACTAACTATGAAGGTAGAGATCACATGATGGAACAAATGATACCTACGTCGTATTGGGGACAAGAGTTTGTGATAACAAGCACAATGTTGAAATCAAAAGACAGAGTGAGAGTTACTGCATTAAACGATAATTGTCAGATTAGGAAAGACGGAGTATTATTAGCAAATATTAATGCACAGCAAACGTATGAATTTGAAGTAACAGACAATACTCCTGCTATTTATTTGGAGACATCAGAGCCGGCGAGTGTTATTTTATATTTTACGGGATTTAATTATTCGGGTCAAAATGGAGATCCTTCTATGGTTACTATAAATCATTTGGATCAGAAACTAAACGATGCTACATTTCGAACATTTAATGCAGGTGCTTCAAATCAGCACTATGTAAATGTTGTTACCAAAACAAACAATGTCGACAATATGCGACTTGATGGAAATAATATATCATCGAGTTTCTTTGCCATTTCGTCAAATTCAAATTATTCGTATGCAAGAATAGCATTGACTCATGGTAGACACACTTTAACCAATCTCAATTCGAACGAAAATAGTGGTTTTGTCGCACATGTGTACGGGATAGGGCCATGGGAAACTTATTCATATTCTTTAGGTTCTGTAGATAAAATAGATATAGATACATTATCTTCTTTGTTTGTAAATAATTTAGATGCAGAAGATTATCCGGAAGGATTTCATATATGCAGTATAGATTCTAATATTCTTTTTGATATTGAGATAAACTATGATGTAAGTAATGTTGTTTGGCATTTTGGAGATGGAACAACCGATACGGGATACCCTATTACTCATCGTTACAATGAATTTGGAACCTATAATGTATCGTGCGATATATATATAACAGAGAATGGAACGAGTTATTTGTATACAACCTTATCTACAATTTTGGAAATTGATCCTATGTATGATACTACAATAACAGCTAATATATGTCAATCTGAAATATATAGCGATAATGGATTTGATGAGAATCAAACAGGGGTATATGTTCATACATTTCAAACAACAGAAGGTTGCGATAGTATTGTGCGTTTGAATCTTACTGTAACACCTGAATATAACGACACTATTTATGCTCATATATGTCAAGGCCAGATTTATGATGATTATGGATTTTATGAATCAGAACCGACTATAACTACAAAATATTTAAAAACCATATCTGGCTGTGATAGTATAGTAACATTAAACCTGAAAATACAAGATCCATATACTGATACTATTTATGCAACGATAGGAGAAGGAGGTTGTTATAATAAATATGGATTCTACGAATGTTCAGAAGGTGTATATACAAGAAATCTAACAACAAATATGGGCTGTGATAGTATAGTATATTTATTTTTGGAAGTTATCACAGAAGCTGATTTATATGTAGAAAATTGCGTGACGCCAAAAAATCCTATTAACAACAGATTTTACATACGTCACTCTGAAAAATTGATTATAGATGACGTTCATATTTATAATCGTTGGGGACGGTTAATATTTAATTCTCCAAATAATACAGAAGCATGGGATGGAAAATATAATGGAGAGTATTGCCCTCAGGCTGCTTATGTTTATATTATTAATTATCACCAAAAAGGGATTAAAACGCATAAAGTGAAAGTAGGAACTGTAATGTTGTTGTATTGATATAGTATGCAATTAAGGCAACTTCTATAAGTTGTTTTACAAGTAATTTGTGTGATTTTAGAAGTTGCCTAAAGTTTAATTATTATGGTTTAGTGGCAATGTCCGCTACCGCAACCATGACTGCCGCATGTGTGTCCTTCGCCGCCGTGTTCGTGGTGGTGATGGTTGCATTGCACGTTGGGGTTGTAGTCAAGTTTGCCTTCTATAAGGGCTTGTACTGCATCGTCGCAACTGCCTTGACATCCGCCATAAAGTTTTATGCCCAATTGTGCCAACGCCACTTGTGCTCCTCCGCCAATACCGCCACATATAAGGGCGTCTATCTGCATGTCGTTTAGTATTATGGCTAATGCCCCATGACCTTGTCCGTCGGTGCCTACGACTTGCGACGATATTATTTGTCCGTTTTCAATTTCGTAAACTTTAAATGTTTCGGTGCGTCCGAAATGACCGAATATTTGTCCGTTTTCGTGTGTTACTGCTACTTTCATGACTTTATTTCTTCTTATTTATTTGTATTATTATTTATAGACTTCGTTATGTATCATTTGTTTAATGCAATGTTGCCATATTGCAAACGATATGCAAAGATACTCAATTATTTCGAAAAAAATAGTAATTGTTGCGCTTATTTGTGCCGATAGTTGTTATAATTGCGGAAGATTTATTATCTTTGCAAATTGAATGAGACTTCTAAAAAGAGTGATTTGCCGGTGATTTGCAGAATGCTTTCAATAAAAAAACGAAGTATGGTAGAATTATTCCGATCCGGAAATTTTTAGAAGTCGGCTGATAAGTATTAAATATAAAAAAACTGATGATATGACATTTGAAGATATTGTTTCGGCGGTAGTAAACGTTATATGGAGTCCTATGTTTGTGATTATCTGTTTGGCGGCAGGTTTGTTGTTTTCCATCCTTACCCGTTTTGTTCAGGTTAGGCATTTTAAGGAGATGGTAAAACTGTTGTTCAAAGATAGTCGCGAGCAAAAGGTGGGTATCTCTTCGTTTCAGGCTTTTGCCATGACTTTGTCGGGCAGAGTAGGCACCGGCAATATTGCGGGTGTGGCCACTGCCATAGCCTTCGGTGGTCCGGGTGCCATAGTATGGATGTGGATTATAGCATTCTTTGGTGCAGGCACTGCTTTTGTCGAGTCCACTTTGGCTCAGATATATAAGGAAAAACAGGGCGACGAGTTTCGTGGCGGTCCTGCCTATTATATAAAGAAGGGGCTGAAGTGTAAGTGGCTTGGTGCTGTGTTTGCTCTTTGCTCGGTAGTGGGTGTGGGGTTGTTTATGCCTACTGTGCAATCGAATACCATTGCCACTGCTTTTTATAATGCCTTTGGCATAGAGCCTATAATAATAGGTATTGTGGTAATGGTGTTGTTGGGTTTGGTTATCATAGGCGGTGTAAAACGTATAGCCCATGTGGCTCAGGTGGTGGCACCGGTTATGGCTGTAGTATATGTGGTGGTGGCGTTGGTGGTGCTTGTGGTTAACTACGAGCGTGTTCCCGAAACGTTTGCTCTTATGCTTCGCAGCGCTTTTGGTTTGGAGGCTGCCTTTGGTGCCATAGTGGGCAATACTATTATGTGGGGCGTTAAGCGCGGTGTTTATTCCAACGAGGCTGGACAGGGCTCGGGAGCTATAGTGGCTGCCGCCGCCAAGGTGTCACATCCTGTAAAGCAGGGATTGGTACAATCCTTTTCGGTATATATCGACACACTATTGGTATGCACTGCCACAGCGGTAATGATACTTTCGACCGGCATGTATAATGTCATCGACGAAAATACCGGAACTATGATAGTACAAAATGCGCCACATCTTACCGAAACCAGTGTGTCGTATACTCAGGCTGCGGTATCAACCATAATGCCAAATGTGGGTAATGCATTTATAGCCTTCGCTTTGTTGTTCTTTGCTTTTACCACTCTTATGGCTTATTATTACTATGCCGAAACGGGACTTGTGTATCTGTTTGGCAAAATATCCAAGCAGGGTATATGGTTTTTGCGGGTCTGTTTGTTGGTATCTACATTATATGGGTCGTTTAATGAGTCTACGCTTGCCTGGAAGTTCGGCGACTTGGGTGTGGGTATGATGGCATGGATTAATATGTTTGCCATATTGCTGTTGTTCCCCAAAGCCATACGCTCATTGTATAGTTACGAACGTCAAAAGAAAGAAGGCAAAGAGCCGGTGTTCTCGCCCAAAGATTTGAATATAAAAAATGCCGATTATTGGGAACAAAATAATGAAACTACAAAAGAATAGGAAATAATAAGTTAGCTGTAGGCTTGTGTAATCGATCGAAAAAAAGCCTACAGCCAATGCTTTAATAACTTATAGTCCGTTGCCTAAGCGAGGTATCATAATATCTTTCCATTGAGCGAAGTCGCCTTCCATTATATGTTTGCGGGCTTCGCCTACCAACCATAGATAAAAACTAAGGTTATGGATACTTGCTATTTGCATGGCCAATATTTCGTTGGCTTTGAAAAGGTGGCGCAAATATGCTTTGGTATATAGATGGTCTACGTCGGCGGTGCCGTTCTCGTCGATGGGCGAGAAGTCGGTAGCCCACTTTTCGTTTTTCATATTCATTATGCCTTCCGAGGTAAACAACATACCGTTGCGGCCGTTGCGGGTAGGCATCACACAGTCAAACATATCCACTCCCAATGCTATGCCTTCCAATATATTTATCGGAGTGCCTACTCCCATAAGGTAGCGGGGCTTGTCTTTGGGCAATATGTCGCACACAAGTTCTGTTAGTTCGTACATTACCTCTGCCGGTTCGCCCACCGATAGTCCGCCTATGGCATTGCCTTCGCATTCTACCGATGCTATTTTTTCGGCCGACTGTTTACGTAGGTCGCGGTATACACTGCCTTGTACTATAGGGAATAGTGTTTGCGAATAGTCGTATACGGGATCTGTTTCGCGAAAGCGTTTTACGCAGCGGTCGAGCCAACTGTGTGTTATGTGCATCGACTTTTTGGCATAGTTGTAGTCGCAAGGGTAGGGGGTACACTCATCAAAAGCCATAATGATGTCGCCTCCTATAACACGTTGTATGTCCATTACGCCTTCGGGAGTAAACAAATGTTTCGACCCGTCGATATGCGAACGGAACATTACGCCGTCTTCTTTCAATTTGCGGTTGTGCGACAAAGAGTATACTTGAAATCCGCCGCTGTCGGTAAGTATGGGTTTGTTCCAACCGTTGAACTTTTGCAGTCCGCCGGCAGCTTTAAGCACATCCAAGCCCGGACGAAGATACAAATGGTATGTGTTGCCTAATATTATTTTGGCTTTTACCTCGTCGGTAAGTTCGCGTTGGTGTACCGCTTTTACCGACCCTACAGTGCCCACAGGCATGAAAATAGGGGTAGGTATTACACCATGATCGGTGGTTATTTCGCCGGCTCGTGCTTTTGTCTGTATATCTGTTTTTATTGCTTTAAACTTCATTTTCAAATAAGAATGTTAGTAACATCGTTGATAAATCGTTCTAAATTCAACTGCAAAGATACAACTATTTTGGAAATATTTTTCTAATTTTGCAGTTGAAAATTTTATGCGATATGAATTTCTTTGGTACGATAATAGACACACTTACACTTGTTTTGCTAATAATACTGCTTATTAGCTTTGTATTGCTTTCGCTTTATTATGGCTTATTTTATCTGCGAATAGCACTCTATAAAGGTAAAAAGTATCCCAAAAATACAAAAAAACCGGGCGTTTCGGTGGTGCTTACGGTAAGAAATGAGTACGAAACACTGCGCGATAATCTGGTTTATTTGTTGGAGCAAGACTATCCCGACTTCGAGGTTATTGTTATAGACCACGTGTCGAAAGACTATACCGGATTTATTTTAAAGACATACAAAGAAAACTATCCAAACCTGAAAGTGGTGGAGTTTTTGCAAGATGTGAATATGTTCCAAAATAAGAAATTCCCCTTGTCTATCGGTATCAAGTCGGCACAAAACGATATTATATTGCTTACCGAATGCACTTGTGTGCCCAAAAGTTTTACCTGGATAAGCGAGATGATGGAAAACTATCGTCCCGACACCGATTTTGTGATGGGTTATAGCGGAGTGAAATCTCAGAAAGGTTTGTTGAACGCCTTTATACAATACGACAATTTAGCTTATACCGCATCATCGTTCGGCTACGCTTTGCTTGGCAATCCTTATACTGCTTGTGGCAAAAACTTGGCATACCGCAAATCGTTCTTCTTTCAAAAAGGCGGATTTATCAAACATTATCACATTCCTAATGGCGATGATGATATATTTGTAAATGAAAATGCTACTCGAAAGAATATGAGTGTATGTCTTTCCGAGGATTCATACGTGTTGAGCGAACCCAAAACATCGTTTAAAGCATGGTGTCAACAAAAAAGAAAACGCGTGTCGACACAGATATTCTATTCCGCATGGGATAAAATATTATTGATGATTTATCCTTTGTGTGTGGCATTATTTTATGGTGCCATTGCCACTATTGTGGCTACAAGTATCAGCATGGCAACACCTTTCTGTGTGTTGACATATCTGTTGGCAGGCGTTTTGGTGCTTAAGTTAGCTTGGCAGATATTCTGTTGCCACAAACTCGAACATAAGTTACAAGGAGGCAAAGTATCGTATTTTGCACCATTGTTTGAAATATATTTTGTGGTTATGAATACTATAATGTATATTTCTGCGTTAAAAGGCAAAAGTAAAAGATGGAAACAGTAAACATACAACTAACAGATAAGGCAGCACGCGATTACCGTTTGGTATGTCTTGCACGCGAGAATGGCGATGAAAAAGCATTTGCCGACTTGCTCAAGATATATAGGGAACCGTTGTATTTGATGTTGCTGAAGATGACCAACGACCCTGTGGAAGCCGACGACCTTACCATAGAGGCTTTTGGTAAGGCCTTTCGTTCGTTGCATCTTTACTCTCCAACCCATGCTTTCAGCACTTGGCTTTTTACAATAGCATCGAACAACTGTATCGACCACATACGCAAAAAACGTTTGCAAACGGTATCGATAAACAATGTTTATCCTCAGGATGATGAAAATCAAACCGAAATGCAAATAGAATCGAATGCACCAAATCCCGAAGAAGAGTTTATTACCGGTCAGCGTGTAAAGATAATGCGTGAGGCGGTGCAACTGCTAAAACCTCGCTACAAGAAGTTGGTAGAGATGAGGTATTTCGAAGAATTGTCGTACGAAGAGATATCGTTAAAACTCGGTTTGCCTATCGGTACGGTAAAGGCACAGCTCTTCCGTGCGCGCGATTTGCTATACAATCTGCTGAAAAACAGGAAGGATTTGATATAATTAAACATTGTAAATCTGTTGCCATGCAAAAGATTGTTTCTTCCTTCTTTATTTTATTTCTTTGTTTGTTATTTACAAATAATATTATTGCACAAAAGCGTACCAAAGCCGAACCTTTCGACTTTGTGGGATTGTCGGTATCTATAGATGCGGGATGTGCTATACCCAACCAATCTACGGCCGCCTTTTACAATGGTACCAACGGCAACCAAAATACCATCGAACGAATACTGCACAGCCAGATGTTTGGACAAAATATATGGACCAATTTGGTAAACCAAGGCTTGATATCGCCATCGGCCATTACCGACTATACCGGGTTGCAGATAGTGGAACAGGCCAATACCGAATATACCATGGCATTGCAATTGGGCTTGGGTTTGCGATACGATTTTGTGAAACGCTTTGGTATGATAGCCCGCTTCGACCATATAAAACTTACTGCCAAAGGTATGTTTAATCTTTCGGCGGGAGCTCCTTCGTCGATATTGTCAAACAAAAACCAATATATTCCTTGTGGTATTTATGGCACCGAGTCGAGAACGTATATCGATTTGGGATTGTTTAAGAGTTTCTTCGTCAACGATAGTTGGCGCTTTGTGCTGGATTTCGGATTGAATCTGAATAGTACCAAGGTTCTCTCCAACGATATAGAGATAGGAGGAAAGGAATATAGTATATTGGATGTATGGGGTGGCAATTCGCCAACTTATGGCATGCAGTCGTATGGCTACTATCAGTCGGGTATAGGCTACGGATTTTTTATCTCTCCGTGTGTCGAGTATGTATTGCCCAATGCCATGGGCATAGATTTCGGTCTGTCGGTTTATTACATCAAGGTAAACATACCGGGATATGAAGAGTTTAAACCTCATTGTAATCTGTTTGTTCGTTTTTTAACCAATAAGTTATAGTATGATTTCGTTCCAAGATTTGTGTGCCGACAATAGTGCTTTTGCCAAAAGAGTGTTTGAGGAATCGTTTCCTATCGAAGAGCGACCGATGTTCGATACTATATACCTGCGTCCACGCGATATGTTTCATTTTAATGTCGTATATGCCACCGACAAGCCTATAGGTATATTTACTTATTGGAATTTCGGCAGTTGGCTGTATGTAGAACATTTTGCTGTGGCTGCCGAATATCGCAACCTTGATTATGGCACTCGAATTATGACTTCCTTTAAGCAGAAAACTTCCTTGCCCATAATCCTCGAAGTAGAAAAGCCCGATAGCGATATGGCTTTGCGGCGTATCAATTTTTATAAGCGTTTGGGCTTTGTGCTTAATGAGGGGATATCATATCTTCAGCCCTCGTATCACGAAGGTGGCGATATGTTGCCATTGGATATAATGTCCACTAGTCCATTGTCCGAAACAGACTTTGCTCCAATGAGGCAGATGTTGTATTCCTTTGTGTATTTAGTCGAGTCTAAAGGCAACTTCTAAAAATTCCACGTTTCGGATAAACAAAAGACTGTTCTTTGAAACTTTTGCATGCTTTGACTTTTTTGCCGAAATCTTTCTATTTTTTTTTCAATCGCATAGCCCGCTATGCTCAATCAAAAGAAAGTAGAAATCTTTCTAGCAAAATTCCACAAATCACTTGCAAAGCAATTTTT
>RHMF01001539.1_pt1 | contig 10561 bp, 9 predicted proteins | sample 5365151 | NCBI WGS metagenome assembly RHMF01 (sample SAMN10266501, study PRJNA497801) | feces metagenome | isolation source: feces | host: Bos taurus | place: China: Prairie of Fairy Mountain | collected 2017-08-14 | reverse complement strand
CTTACCCATACTTCAAAAAATATCCACACCTCAAAGGCAACTATGGCAACTCATGGTGGCAACAAACCAAAGAATTTGAAAAATTCAACGGTGCCATACTACTCACAAGCAACTGTATAGTGCCACCACCAGCCAACGCAACCTACAAAGACCGACTCTTCACCACAGGTTCCACCTATCTTGAAGGCACACACCACATACCACTTCACCACGACACGCAAACCAAAAACTTCCGCACCATAATAGCAAAAGCACATCAATGCAAACCACCAGAACCAATAGACAATACCGAATTACACATAGGATTTGCTCACCAACAACTAAACAAACTAAAACCACAAATAATAAAAGCCATACAAGATGGCACTATAAAAAAAGTAGTCGTTATGGCAGGTTGCGATGGACGAATGCCAATAAGAGAATACTATACAAACTTTGCCAAAGCCTTACCATCCGACACACTTATACTAACAGCAGGTTGTGCAAAATACCGCTATAACAAACAATACCTACAACCCAACGCCCAATTTCCAAGAGTAATAGACGCAGGACAATGCAACGACACCTACTCCCTAATACTCTTTGCAGATGAACTAAGAAAAGAATTAGGATTTAAAGACCTAAACCAACTACCAATAATATATAACATAGCATGGTATGAACAAAAAGCTGTACTTATACTACTTACATTATTATCCTTAGGAATTAAAAACATAAAACTCGGACCTACATTACCAGCCTTTCTGTCCCCAACCATAATACAGCTTCTGCAAAAAGAATATCACCTAACCACAATCAACACCGAGGAAAAAGACCTAAAAGACTTTGGATTAAAATAACCCAATCAAACACTCAACTTTGCCATAAAAAGAAAGCGACACTTGAAAAGGTGTCGCTTCGTATTTTTCATATAAAAAGAAATCATAAACCTAATATTTCTTTAACCATTCACCCATAAAGCGGTCGTAAATTATGTAACCATTAGATGAAAGGTAAACTAATTCTTTATCAATTAGCTTTTTTAAAGAAGAATTTACACTACTTGCAGCGCTGAGGTTATGTTTTCTTATAAAGTTTCCTGACAAAATTTCTTTCACACAGCCCTCTGAGGCAATAGCTTTTAGCAAACGAATATTTCCTACGGAATATGCTCTTGTTAAGTCAATGTATGAATAACTCATCTCTGAGATAATTTCCTCTATTGCATAAGAAACTATCTGCATATCAATGTTACAATTATAGCTATATAAGCGATTTAGAATGTATTGTAAATACCATGTATGCCCTTCGTATTTTTGATAAATAAAATCAAAGACTTCTTTTGGCAGTTTAGTATTTCGGTTTTCAAAATGCTCTATTGCAAAGTTTGAGTATTCGTTTTGGTCTATCTTATCAAGGGAGAGAATTTGTGTACTTTGATAAAAAGGTCTTTTTGTAGAGGTAAACATTTCTTGCATAACGTGATTTTTACTTCCAGCAAAGATAAAATTTACGTTTGGCAAGAATTGAATATAGGAACGCAACAATGCTTCTACTCCTTTTTCGGGATATTCTGTTATTTGTTGAAATTCGTCAATCGCAATATAGCAACGTTTTTCGGAAGTCGCCAAATATTCAAAAATTTCTTTTAATGTGCTTTCTTCTTTATTGTCTTCTATTTCTATACTTATTTTTGGACTACCGCTTATTGGGTCAAAGGTTAGTGAAGGACGACAACTGCGAATTATTTCTCCAATTCTATTTAAGGTTTTTTGAGAAGAAGAATCTAATTGACCAAGAATAGTATTTGCAAACAAGAGAGTGAAATCTCTTAGCGTTTGAGTGGAGAAAATATCCATATAAAAAGTAGATATTTCAGGGTTTTGTTCTTTTAAAATATGAAAAGCATGGCGTATTAAGCCTGTTTTACCCATACGTCTTGGTGCAATCAAGGTTAGATTTCTACCATTATAAAGAGCAGAGAGTATATTTTCAGTTTCTTTCTTACGATCGCAGAAAAAAAATGGACTATGGTAGCCTGAAATTAAAAAAGGATTATTTGGTTTCATTGCATTACATTTTTTTCGTAACGCAAATTTCGTAATAAAGTTTGTGTTGGCAAAATAAATCAAAGGAAAAATTATTTTTTTCTTAGCTTTAATGATATAAATCAAAGAGATTTTCAGACATTCTTTTCATGTATCTTTCTACTCTTTTAGGAGAGAGAATTTTTATGCCATCGCCATAACTCATAAGCACAGAATATAGCTCAAAGTTTAAGACCACGTTTATTGAAAATGTGCAATATCCATTTTCATCACGGTTTAAAAGTTTTTGTGATTTGTGTAGAGGTTTTGTTTCTATGTATTTGCTTTGCTCTTCTGTCGCTGAAAAAATTATTTCTCTTGGTTTGTCGTTTATGTTTTTGCTTGCTCCTATAATATCATCAAAAAAGGTTTCTGAATCAAAGTTTGGATTTTCTCGATAGGGAATATCTGTTTTTTCAATAGAGATAATTCTGTCTAATGCAAAGTTGTAAAGTAGTAAGTCTTCTTCTCGTGAGCAGAAAAGAAACCAACGATTACGAAATTCCTTTAATAAGTAAGGATATACTACGTATTCTATTGGCTGATTTGCTGAAAAAGATTTGTAAGTTATTCTAAGGGTATGCTTATGTAGGATATGATTGTATAAAGGGTTTAATAACTGCAAGCCTTTCAAGTCAGCAACGTTGTCAAAGTGTATAATAGACTTTTGATTGTTCTTTGTGATTGATAGTTTCTCTTGAAGCCTACTCACAATGTCGGAAATCTCTCTGAATTGCTCAAAATTCTCTAATTCTCTCAGCATATCAACCGCTTCTTGCATTAGTTCAAAATCGTTTTGCGATAAAGGCATTTTTGTAATGCTGTAATCCTTGTCTGCATATCGGTAATACTTTTGTTCATACACTTCAATAGGAGCGTTATATCCTAATTTGTCTGAACGCATCATTTGAATATCTCCTTGAACTGTTCTTACAGAAACGCCTTTGCGTATTCCCTCCATTTCATACAATGCTTCGCTACACGCTTCCACTAAATCATCAAGTGTCCAACGCCTAAAACGATTTCTTAAACAGTTATCTATTGTTTTATATCTAATAAGTGCGTTTTTATTTACAGGCATAATGTGTTTAAAATCTTTGATTTAGAATGCAAAGATATAAAAATTTTACATTTTTTTCTAATTACGCAAAAAGATTGCGTAGCACTATTATAATTTTGCAACGTCAAACGAAACAAAATAAGCAAGTGCCGTAAAAAAGACTTACTTCGTCTAGAACCAGGAAGCTGTTTCGCAGTTTCAGATATTGGTAGTTTTAAGTGTCTTTTTGATTGTTGCCTTGCTTTTTAATAAATAAATTTAAGAGATGAGTTACAATAGCATTATAACAAAACAATCACAAGTTAAAAATCATGAAAACGAACAGGCATACGCTGTTTCCCCAGAATTAGAGTTGTATTCTGCTGTTGTAACAACGCTTGTAACAGATGGATTTTATGAAAAATCAACTGAGCGTTTAGAAAGGATTTCTTCTCTTATAGAAAAGGTAAGTCCGTTGTTTGTTGCACAATTAGCAGTCTATGCAAGAGAAAAGATGAATCAAAGAAGCATACCTTTATTCTTAGTTGTAGAACTTGCAAGGATTCATAACGGAGATGATTTGGTTGCAAAAACAACAGAAAGAGTAGTAAAGCGAGCAGATGAGATAATGGAACTTCTTGCTTGCTATCAAATGAGAAATTCAAACAAAGAAAACTATAAGAAACTAAATCACCTGTCAAATCAAATTAAAAATGGATTGAAACAATCCTTTAATCGCTTTGATGAATATCAGTTTGCAAAATACGATAGAGGGAATTTAGCAATCAAACTCAAAGATGCGTTGTTTTTAATTCACCCAAAAGCAAAAAATGAAGCGCAACAAATCTTATTTGACAAGATTGCAAATAATCAATTAGAAGTTCCATATACTTGGGAAACGGAATTGACTCAAATAGGTCAAAGACAATATGAAGCAGAAGAAGCAAAAATAGAAGCAAAACGTGAATGTTGGACTCGCCTTGTGCAGAGTGGTAAATTGGGTTATATGGCTCTTTTGCGTAATCTTAGAAATATTCTTTCTGTAAACGTAGATGAAGAAATTATAGAAAAGGTTTGTGATATTATTTCTTCTCAGCACGCTGTTAAAAACTCAAAACAACTGCCATTTCGTTTCTATTCGGCGTATAAAGAAGTGAAAAATATAGTTAAACTAGAAACAAATTATATTATTGACGCACTTGAAAAGGCGGTTGCTTATTCTGCTGATAATATTGAGGGATTTGATAAAAACACAAGTGTGCTTTTGGCTTGCGATGTTTCAGGTTCTATGTATTATCCTATATCTCAAAAAAGTAGTGTACGCAATTGCGATATTGGAATATTGTTAGCCTCTGTTTTAAAGACGAAATGCAAAAATGTAATCACAGGAATATTTGGTGATGATTGGAAACCAATTATTGGAGGTCCGAAAGAAATATTATCGCATTCGGATTGGATAAATTCTTTTATGAATGAGGTGGGGTTTTCTACCAATGGATATAAGGTAATCAATTGGTTGTTGGAAAATAATCAAGAGATGGATAAAGTAATGTTCTTTACCGATATGCAAATGTGGGATAGCTGTAATGGAGGTAATAGTTTAGAAAAATCATGGACTAAATACAAAAAGAAATTCCCAAAAGCAAAACTTTATCTTTTTGATTTGAATGGTTATGGACAAATTCCATTAAGGCAACTCAAAAATGACATAACCTTAATTGCAGGTTGGAACGATAAAATATTTGATATGCTAAATGCGTTTGAAAGAGGAAAAGACGCAATTGATGAGATAAAGAAAATAGAACTATAAAATAAGACAATAAAAAACGAAAGCGGTTGCCGTAGTGTGGGATTACTTCGCGTTAGGTTATCTCGAAACCAAAGTGTTAATAGCATTAGGTCAGCAGCCTATACAAATTTTGCACCGCTTTTTTGTTTTATTTTCTTAAAAGTTTAACATTTTTCGGCGATAGTCGAGTTGCATCCAATAGAGCTTTTTTAATTCTTCTGAAAGGAAAGAACGGTTTAATAGTTCTTTAACAAGAGGCTTTTCTGTTGTGAACATATCTATTTCTTGCTTGATAACTTTTGCGGGAAGTCCAATGCGCTTACCAAATTCCTCAAAGTCTGAACGAGAAATACCGCGAGTGTCAGAAAAACTCATACCTTCTTTAAATAATCCTTTGTCAAGAGCAAAGATTCTTGGTGTTCTGAGTTGTAGAGATGTGTTGATAAGGTCGTATGCAGGTGAAAGACGATATTCGTTGTTTCTCTCAATCAAAGAAAAGTTCTTTAAATGTGCGTCATCGTTTAGTGTGATAAAATTAAATAGTATTAAACGAAAAAAACGTCGAATGTCAATTAAAGCAACCTTAACATAGCGATGTATAATTTCGGCACAGTCTTCATAACTTGCCTTATCGTATTTGTAATTTGCGCCTGCGTTATCTTTTGTGTATCCTAAAAGTGAAGCAAAGTCCTCTTGCTTGTATTTTCCTTCGGAATACACATCAAATCTGCGTGTAATATAAGCAGGAGTATCGTTTTCAAAAAAACAAAGTGCGTTTGCAGCGGTCTCAATGCCGTAAACTTGTGAGGCAATTTGCATTGTGAAATGTTCATTAGCTGAACAAAAATCTTTATTTATTATTTGGTAACCTGTCGGACGTGGTTTTAGAATGAATTTTCCTTGTTCTCCCTCACGGGCATAACGCAATTTGTTATCTTTTGCAATGACTGAAAATTTTGTTTGCGCACCTGAAAGAGATATTCTGCCGATATTCTTAATTGCTTCGTTAGAAATTTCTGTTTCTTCTTCGGGACTTGGCTCGGAAAATCTATGAGATACAGCCTTACCATCAAATAATATTTTTCTAGCAAGAGGAGAATATGTATTAAAACCTTCTTTTAGTGTTGAGGGACAAACATTCAATTCATTCATATCATAATAGGTTTTACTGTAATGGCTCCTATGGTATCAAATTGACAGGTTGCTAATAGGATTCCAAAGTCATCATCTTGGTCAATGTGTAAAAGCTGTGATTGAATCTGACGATTTTCTCCCTCAGACAGCATATTGGAAAATACAGAAAAAAGATAAGGGGATTTATATGGCTCTTGACTTAACGGAAGTGTTAAACTAATGGCTTGACTTTGCTCGTTTAATAAATATGTCTTGTCATAGGAAAATGAAAATTCACGATTATCGTTTTCAGTCAATAGTCCGGCTTTTATTCCGTGTAAATAAACTTCACATATTCTCATAATATTATTCTTTTAATTTAGTAATGAGTTGTAATCCTAAGACATCGCATATTGATATTATGGTTTCAATTCGTGGATTGCCAATACCTCTTTCTACTGCAACGATTGTGTTTATGCTAATTCCTGATAAATCGGCAACTTCTTGTTGCTTGATTTTTAAATCTAATCTTCGTTCTTTAATTTGTTTGCCTATGATTTCTTTATTCACAATATAATGGTATTTTTTGCAAAAATAGAATGTTTTAATAAATAAAACAAATAAAAATCACATTATATTGTGATTCCTTATCTTATTTTTACAATTTCTCCGTTTTCAAATATTTTAACAATGCTTGATGCTTGTGTGTTTTTTGCTTGAAATTCTTGTGGGGAAATAAAGTCTGCTTTTTCTTTTATGGCGAGAGAGATTTCTGAAAAGTCGCTTGGGCTTTTTTCTCCGCTGATATTTGCAGATGTACTTACGATTGGGCGGTTTAATTCTTTTAAAAGCTTTTGGCAATATTCGTGATTTGGTATTCTAATGCCTATGCTACCATCGTGAGATAGCATTTCGATTGGTAGATTTTTTGCTTTTGGATAAATTATTGTTAGAGGTGTTTTGGTATTTTCTAACAATTCTAATGCTTGTTGAGGAATTGTTTCTATATATTGGCTTATCATTTCAATATCTCTTGCAAGTAGAATGAAATGTTTTTCAGCTGAGCGCCCTTTTATATTGATTACTTTTTGGATTGCTTCTTTTTGTGTGGCGTCGCAGCCGATTCCCCAAATAGTATCGGTGGGATAGAGTATTATCCCACCGTTTTTTAAAATTTTTGCTTCTTTCACTGTTTTTTATTTCATCAAGAAATTGATGTCGTCAGTCAATGAATATTCTACTGGCTCTTGTCCGTGTTTGAATACTTTCATTTTGTTGTCTCTTCCTATCAATGAAAGTTTTCCTTCTTTAAGTCTTAATGCTGTTGCTTCTCTTACGCCAGCTACCCACATATTTGGATTGATTGCAATGAACTCATTTAAACGGTCATCGCGTGTTTCGCCACCGTGTTTTGGGTCAAAGAAATCTGTATAGTGAGGATTTATTTGGAAAGGTACGAGTTTCATACAATCAAAGCTTTCAGGCTCTATAATAGGCATGTCGTTTGTTGTTTTAAGGCTTGGTCCTGCAACGTTACTTCCTGCACTCCATCCCATATATGCTGTTCCGCCGAATACTTTTTCAGACATTAGTTGCATAATTCCGTTTTTGTATAATTCATATACAAGGTGGAATGTGTTACCTCCGCCAACTGCTATACATTCTGCTTCTTCTACTGCTTTTTTTGCGTCAGCTTGTGTGTGGATGCTATAAAGCTCTAATCCTAATGTTTCGAATACTGCTTTAACTTTTGCTTCGTAGTTGTCGTATCCCATAGATACTCCTGCGTAAGGTATGAATAATACTCTTTTTACTCCGCTTTCTTCGCAGAATTCTTTTATCATGTCTTTGCACCAACCTAAATATGCTTCGCCTCTATTGGTTGAGTTGCTTATTAGTAATAGATTTCTTTTCATTTTTTTATTTTATTTTTTATTTCTTTCACAAAATTACTTGTTTTCTTTATATCCACCAAACAATTTCGTATTTTTGCACAAATTTTTATGATTTTAACATGACATTTCTTAATCCTAACTTTTTGTTTGGCTTGTTCGCTATTCTAATTCCAATAGCGGTGCATCTTTTTAACTTTCATAGATACAAAAAGGTGTACTTTACTAATGTGTCTGCCTTAAAGGAAATAGAAATTAGGTCAAAAAAAACTAACGAACTATATAAATGGTTGCTATTGCTAAGTCGCTGTTTGCTTATAGCCAGTGTGGTTATGTTATTTGCACAACCAATTTTGAAAAACGATGAAAAGGCTTTGGTAAAAGAGGGAGAGAACGCGGTAGTTGTGTTTGTTGATAATAGTTTTAGCGTAAAAATTGATAGGGTTAAGCAAAAGGCAAAACAGGTTGTGGATATGTATTCTTCAACTGATAAGTTTTGTTTGCTAACTATGGATTTGGCTGGAAAGGAAAGGCACTTTGTAAATAAAGAACGCTTTTTGGCAATGCTAAGTGAGGTGGAAACATCTTCAACATCAAGGATGATGAGTGAGGTTTACGAAACGGCACATAAATTGCTTGATAACGAAAATGGCAATACGAAAACTTGTTTTTTTGTTTCCGATTTCCAAAAATCTTGTTTAGATGAAGAAAATTTTAAAGCGGACTCTATAAATAACATATTCGTATCTGTTGAAACAAGTGATATGAATAATATTTTCATTGACTCGGTTTGGACAGAAAATAAGGGTTTTATGCTTGGCTCTTCGGTGGATTTGAAAGTCAAGGTTAAGAATTCTGGAAACCAAGATGTGGAAAAAATTCCTTTAAAGCTGATTGTAGATGACAAACAGGTGGCTGTGGCAAGCCTTGACATGAATGCGGGCGAGCAACAAGTGATTGATATGAGTTTTACTGTGGAACGCAATGGTATTCTACACTCTCATCTTAATATTTTGGACTCTCCTGTGATTTTTGATAACGATTATTATTTTACTCTTTTGGTTAAGGATAAGGTAAAGGTTTTGTGCTTAAATCAATCAAAGGAAAATCCTTACATTATGCGATTATTTGAAGATGATGCACAAGTAAAAATTGATAATGCTTCGATTTCAAATCCTAACTACAACGCTTTTGGCTCTTATTCTATGATTATTCTCAATGGTTTGGAGCAAATAAACGATGCTTTGGCAAATGAGTTACAAAAATTCGTAGATAATTCTGGGTCTTTAATGATTATTCCAAATAAAGACATGGATTTAGAAAGTGTAAATACATTCTTGAAAAAGATGTCTTTGCCTAATTATGCTCAATTAAAGAAACAAAAACTTAGAGTAAGCAAATACGATGCGGAAAACTACTTGTTTAAAGATGTTTTCACAACTTATATAGAGAATATAGCACTTCCTAATTCTAAAATCTATTTTCCTATAATTTCTACTGCAACAACTGCTAAGCAAAGTGTATTAACCTATTCTAATGGCGATGATTTTTTAGCAATATCTCCTAAAAATAATTCTAATGTGTACATGCTTTCCGTTGGATTAGACACTACGTTTAGCGATTTTGTATCTCATTCATTGTTTGTTCCGTTAATGTGGAATATGTGTGCGTTAAGCGAAGTGAAATCAAACCTTTATTATACCATAGGAGAGAGGGAATTTGTAGAGTTGGGAAGTTTAGAAAATAAGTCAAAGGAAAAAAATATTTTTTCTTTGAAAGGGAAAACGGATTCTTTGGAATATATTCCTCAGTCTTTGAAAAATCAAAACGCTTACGCATTAAAATTACACAATCAAATAAATAAGGCTGGAAATTATGATGTTCTCTTAGATGGAGAGGTGGTTTCGGGATTTTCTCTTAACTATTCTTCAAAGGAAAGCATAATGGAATTTAGCGATAAAAAGGAATTGAAAAAAGACTTAAAAACCTACACTTCCGAAAAGCATTTTCCATTTGCCTCAATCTTTATAATAGTTGCCTTATTGTGTGTTTTGTTTGAATCTATATTATTGTTTAAATTAAATAAATTAAAGTAAAAATGAGAAAATTAGGTATTTTTTTAGTGATTGCTTTATTGCATACTACTCTATTTGCAGAAGAAGTAAAGAAAGACTCGGTTAAGTATTGGAATACTAAGAATAGCATTATTCTTAACAGCGAACAGGCTACGCTTTCTAACTGGTCGGCTGGTGGTTATTCGTCTTTTGCTTTTTCTTCTTTCTATAAAGGTTTCTACAACTACAAAAAAGGAAACAATCAATGGGATAACTCTATTGAATTGGCGTATGGTATGATTTGGCAAGACAAAACAGGAAATGGATTTAAGGACCCTGCAAATGAATTTCAGAAATCAGATGACAAAATAGAGCTTAACTCTATTTATTCAAGAAAAATGTATAAGGCATGGAACTATTCTGCTTTGGTAAACTTGAGATCTCAATTCGATGAAGGGTATAAAGATGGCGCTTTGGTGTCTGCTCCAATTTCTCCTATAACAATTACTTCTTCTATCGGTTGGGAGTACAAGAATAAGGGATTTTCTACACTTCTTTCTTTCCTTACAGGTAAGACAACAATAGTTACTGATAATAGATTAAAGGGA
>RHMF01004203.1_pt1 | contig 10571 bp, 6 predicted proteins | sample 5365151 | NCBI WGS metagenome assembly RHMF01 (sample SAMN10266501, study PRJNA497801) | feces metagenome | isolation source: feces | host: Bos taurus | place: China: Prairie of Fairy Mountain | collected 2017-08-14 | reverse complement strand
CTCTCCAGATGCGTCCGAAACATGAAATATACCGGCACTTCGTCCATCAAATTCGAGGTCGATGCTGCAGCTGTCGTCGATGGCGGTTTTTACGTAGTTGTGTAGTTTCTCCATATTATTGCTGTGTGCGTCGTAGTGTTCTGCCATAGTGTCTGGTGTGCAATTTTTGTCGGTATCATCTGCGAATAAACACAAAGCAAACAACATTGTGTTGAGAATGCTCCATATAACTATCGTGCGTTCCCATGCATTGCTACAATGTATGCTTCCTATAAAGAATACCATTGATAAAACTACAGGTATTATTACTATCCACCAAAGTAAAATACAAAAGAATAATATGCGTATATCATCCATTAAAATCCCGATGTTTATCAATGTAATGATAAGAAACGGAATCAGTTTTAGGATATTCTTTATAATCTTCATATTTTCACTGTTTTATCCTTATCTCATCCAACCTTCCATGCGGTAAATCTTTTGCATTAGTTTTCGTTCTTTGCCGGTGGCGTTGTCGTGGTGCCATACTTCTACACGCACAGCGTAGTAGTCTTCCCAGTCGCCTTCGTAGATTGTGAACTCTTGTTTGTCGGCCAGTTTCTCAAAATGTCTATGGCTTGTTACGGCTACTTCGCTATTGTTTTTCACTTCTTTGTCGGAGAGAGCAATGTTTTCGGTTACTTCGTAGCAGCGTAGATATACGGTGCCGTTGGCAAGCTGCGGATGATAGAAGTCGTATTCATATATTCCGCCTTGACTTCCGTTCCATATTTGTAGCCATGTGTCGGAGTTGAGACTGTCTATTGTGGCTTCTTCGTAGGAGTATTCATATTTCTCGAAATCAATGAGCTCATTAGCTAAAGGTATATTGCATTCCAAGTCTATAGGTATGGGATGTTCTTTTCCAAAGGGATCATTTTCAGGTGAAAACAGACTCATAATAAGGGCGAAAAATAGCCATGCACAAAAGCATACAGCGTTTATAAATCCGCCAATAAATACTCCGATGGCTTTTTTCCATTTTTTTCTAAGAAGTGTGATAATGAAGATTACGACTTGTATTGGCATGCATAACATTGACAAAATAAAGGCAATAGCAAAAATAATGTCGCCAAACTTAAATATTGTTTTCCAGTGTTGCAACAATGCAGCAAAAGATACTTACAATGGGAAATACCCACCAAAGCTCGATTAGTGTATTAATCAATTTCTTCATTTCGATGTACCTTTAAAACTTATCTATTAACGTAGCCTAGGTGGAAATATTGCTTTTGGTGCATTGAAGTGTATGTCGGATAATGTTTATAGAAGTTGCTTTAACTAAGATGTTAAATCTTCGATATATTAACAACCTCTGTTTTAACGTGCCGAAAAGGATTTTTTTTGTATCAATGTGCGTTTATCGCAGTATGGGAGTATTGTTGTGGTAATTATTTGATAATCAATATTGGTTGTTTTCTTTCCGTAGCGGGGTATATTCCTTTTCTGGGCAAACCCGGGTCTTCTCGCGATGAAACCCGGGTGTTGTCGTGATGAAACCCGGGTCTTCTCGTGATCCAACTGTGCTATTCAGGCGATGGAAGTGCAACGGTTAGGCGATAAAAACATGCAATTTTGGGCTTCTATGTGTGTCGTAGACAGAAGCCAATTAACATTTGTAGATTTTGTTTAACATTTTACAACCCTTCTAACTACCAAAAAACGGATGGTAAACAGATAAAATATGGCGACGTTTTAAATAAAATGTGTTATATCAACGATGGTGATACAATATTTATGGACAATTGTTGTTTTTTGCAACGTGTGGAAAACAAACTGCCGTGTGTGATTGTATATTTAGCCGGAGAGTGGCAGTGGAGGTCTTCCCGATAAAACAATTGAATGATATTATAAATTGTATTTTACAAAGAAAATAACCAAAGAGTCGAAATCATAAGATGAATAGTATGAATTATCTGTTGCGAAATTGTAGAAGAGCGTTTTTTGTGTTTGCACTTAGCCTTTTTGTGGTGAATGGTGTTGTGTGTCAAAATATTTTTGTTGGTGGCGATATGCGCTATGGCCATATATTGTGCAACGACGATCAATCGCGTGCTCATATAAACTCTTCTACCTATGGCTTTTCGTTTTATATAGGTAACAATTTTGCTGAAAACGAGTATTGGCATAGCTATTGGAATTTTCCTTCGTTTGGATTGGAACTTTCTTACGATTATATTGATAATGCTGTTACCGGCAATAAATTAGGTGCATTGTTTTTTATACGTCCATCGTTTTACAAAACCGAACGCTTATCGCTTAATGCCTATTTAGGTTTAGGATTGTCGTATTTTTCCAAGGTATATCACAAAACCGACAATCCACATAACACTTACATCGGTTCTCATATCAATGCTTTGATAAACTTGGGTGTGCAAGCCGATTATTTTGTTTCGGAATATATGGCTCTTACCGCTACCGCCAAGTTTAGTCATTCGTCGAATGGGCAAATGTTTCGCCCCAATTTTGGATTGAATTTCTGTCAGTTCGAGGTGGGTTGCGAATATTATCTTGATGGATATAAATACGATGTGCCTGAGGCGAAGGAAAGTAATGTTAAGGATAATGCCGTTAATATCTCTTTCTCGCCGGGTATTACAGAGTCTAAACATACGGGCGAACACTATTTTGCGTCGTCGCTTTCCATAGCTTATTCGCGTAAGTTTCATCCTTGTTTTGCCTACGGCATAGGTTACGATTTTATGTACAACGGCACCATAAATGCCACTCCTTGGTATACCGATGCATCGGTGGAGGACTGCTTTTCGCAGGGCGTGGTGGCCAACTTCGAATGCTTGTGGGGAAGAGTGGCATTGCGTGTGGGACTGGGTGGATATGTGGTGAACGGCAAACATCAAAAACTGCCCTACTACGAGCGTGTCGGACTGTTCTATTATTTAGGTCGTGAGATGAATCAATACATAGGCATTTCGATAAAGGCACATGCCGCCAATGCCGAGTTTATAGAGTGGACATACGGCATAAGTTTGGGTTAGTTTTGGGGCAATGTCAGCCTATTGCACCTCTTTGTGTTGCTTGAAAGTCTGTGTTCAGTAGCATACATTCAAAAAATATTTCCTATTACAAAATAAATTTCGTATCTTTGTACGTTTTTATACGTAAAACACATTATATTAAAACGGATATAACTAACAATAAATTAATAAGATAATACTATAGATAGATGATTGGTTTTTTATCGAAAATATTTGGTAATAAGTCGCAACGCGATTTAAAAGAGGTAATGCCTTTCGTTAATGAGGCAAAAGTTGTGTATGAGACAATGAAAACTTTGTCGAACGACGAGCTAAGAGCTAAAACAATAGAATTTAGAGCCGAGATACGCAGCGCCATAGAAAAAGAAGAAGGTGAATTGCAGGAATTGCGTACTCGCATAGAAAACGAATACGACATGCCTGTAGAGGAAAAAGAAAGTATCTACAAGCGTATCGAACTATTGGAAAAAACATCGTACGATAAGACTCAGGCTGTACTTAACAAGATACTTCCCGAAGCTTTTGCTGTGGTTAAAGAAACTGCACGCCGTTTTGCCGAAAACGACGAAGTGGAAGTTACGGCTACCGACCGCGACCGCGACCTTTCGATAGTACGCGAAAGTGTAACCATACGTGGCGATAAGGCATATTACAAAAATACATGGTCGGCAGGTGGCAACACCATTAAATGGGATATGGTACACTATGATGTGCAACTTATAGGTGGTATAGTGTTGCACAACGGAAAGATAGCCGAAATGGCTACCGGTGAGGGTAAAACTCTTGTAGGTACATTACCTATATACCTTAATGCTTTGCCCGGAAAAGGTGTACACGTGGTTACTGTGAACGACTATTTGGCTAAGCGCGACTCGGAATGGATGGGTATGCTATTCGAGTTTCATGGTTTGAAAGTGGACTGTATCGACAAATACGAACCACATTCCGAAGGTCGTAAGAATGCTTACTTGGCAGATATCACATACGGTACCAATAATGAATTTGGTTTCGACTACTTGCGTGACAATATGTCGCGCAACCCCGACGAACTTGTACAACGTCCGCACAACTATGCCATAGTGGATGAGGTGGACTCGGTGCTTATCGACGACGCTCGTACACCGCTTATCATTTCGGGTCCCACACCTAAAGGCGATGTTCAAGAATTTGACCGCTTTAAACCTATAATAGAAAAGATATACAATGCCCAACGTATGTTGGTGACTCAAATATTGGCCGAAGCAAAAACACTGCTTACTTCGGGCAAGCCCGAAGACGAAAAAAGAGGTGGCGAACTATTGCTTAGAGCTCATCGCGGATTGCCAAAAAACAAAGCCTTGATAAAGTTTTTGAGCGAACAAGGCATGAAGGCAATATTGATGAAGACCGAAAACTTCTACATGCAGGAGCAAAACAAGAATATGTATATCATCGACGACGAACTTTATTTTGTTATCGATGAAAAACAACATACAATAGATTTGACCGACAAAGGTGTCAACTTCCTTAGCTCGCTTGGCGAAAATCCTAAGTTTTATTTGTTGCCCGACGTGGGTTCGCAAATAGCTGAATTGGAAAAAGAAAATCTTTCGAAAGAAGAAATGTTGATACGTAAAGACGAGATATTGAAAGAGTTTTCGATACAGTCGGACCGTGTGCATACCGTAAACCAATTGTTGAAAGCCTACACCTTATTCGAAAAAGATGTCGAATACGTGGTTATGGACAACAAGGTTAAGATAGTGGACGAACAAACCGGTCGTATTATGGAAGGTCGTCGCTACTCCGACGGATTACACCAAGCCATCGAAGCTAAAGAAGCCGTTAAGGTAGAGGCTGCCACACAAACCTATGCTACCATTACATTGCAAAACTATTTCCGTATGTACAAAAAGTTGGCCGGTATGACAGGTACTGCCGAAACCGAAGCCGGCGAATTTTGGAACATATATAAATTAGATGTAGTGGTTATTCCTACCAACCGTCCTGTGGTGCGTAAGGATTTGGAAGATATGGTATACAAAACCAAACGCGAAAAATATCAGGCTATCATCAACGAGATAGAACGTTTGCGCGCCGAAGGCCGTCCGGTATTGGTGGGTACTACCTCGGTGGAAGTGTCGGAATTGTTGAGCAAGATGCTTACCATGCGTAAGATAAAACATAATGTGCTTAATGCTAAGTTGCACAAAAAAGAGGCCGACATCGTGGCCGAAGCCGGATATGCGGGCACTGTTACCATAGCCACCAACATGGCAGGTCGTGGTACCGATATCAAGCTTAAAGAAGGTGTAAAAGAAGCCGGCGGTTTGGCTATCATAGGCACCGAACGTCACGAATCTCGTCGTGTTGACCGTCAGCTTAGAGGACGTGCCGGTCGTCAAGGAGACCCGGGAAGCTCGTTGTTCTTTATATCTCTCGAAGATAATCTTATGCGTTTGTTCGGATCTGAACGTATTGCGAATGTGATGGACCGTATGGGATTGCAAGACGGCGAAGTGATACAACACTCTATGATTACAAAATCTATCGAGCGTGCTCAAAAGAAGGTGGAAGAAAACAACTTCGGTATTCGTAAACGTTTGTTGGAATACGACGACGTGATGAACAACCAACGTACCGTTATATACAACAAGCGTCGCAATGCCTTGTATGGCGACCGCTTGTCGATAGATATCTCAAATATGTTTTACGATACCTGCGAAGCTATATACGAACAAGCATACGCCGAAAAGGATTACGAATACTTTAATATGGAAATATTGCGTGTGTTTGGTATGGAAATGCCGTTTGCCGAAAAAGAATTATTTGATGGTCGCAAAAACGGTATAGTGGATAAGATATACGAAATAGTATATACTGCCTACAAAGAACGTATGGCACGCATGGCCGAAATGGCATTCCCATTCATCAAAAACATATACGAAAACACTCGTTACGAAAATGTGGCATTTCCTATCACCGATGGCAAAAAGACTATAAATATAGTTACCCCTGTGAAGAAATCGTACGAAAACAAGGGTCGAGAAATAGGTCTTTCTATTGAAAAGAATATCACCCTTGCCATCATTGATAACGAATGGAAAGAACACTTACGCGAATTGGACGACCTTAAACAGTCGGTACAAAATGCTACATACGAACAAAAAGACCCTCTATTGATATACAAATTCGAGTCGTTCAATTTGTTCGAAAAGATGTTGTTGTCCATCAACCGCGAAATATCGTCGTTCTTGAGCCGTGCTTCGTTGCCGGTAAACCAAGACGAGAATATGCGTGAAGCCAAGGTGCCTACCAGCGACAACCGCAATCTTAAAACTTCGCGCGAAGAACGTGTGTCGGCACAACGTACCGGAGAACGCGAAAAACCACAACCCGTACACGTAGAGAAAAAAGTGGGCCGCAACGATCCTTGTCCTTGCGGCAGTGGTAAGAAATATAAGAATTGTCACGGTAAATTAGATAATCAATAAATAAATTATATATCATGAAAAGATTAAGCAAATCATTGGCAGTAGGACTGCTGACAGTATCGATGGCTTTGGCAAGCACTGCCGAAGCTTGTACCAACTTTTTGGTAACAAAAGGAGCCAGCAAAGATGGTTCTACATTCATAACATACGCAGCCGATTCACATACTCTTTATGGCGAATTGTACTATCGCAAAGCTGCTAATTTCCCAAAAGGAACTATGTTTACAGTTATTGATTGGGATTCGGGTCGTCCTCTTGGACAAATAGAACAAGTGGAACACACCTACTCGGTAGTGGGAAACATGAACGAACACCAATTGGCTATAAGCGAAACTACTTACGGTGGTCGTCCTGAACTAGAAGGACAAGGCGTTATAGACTATGGTAGCCTTATCTACATTACTCTTCAACGTGCAAAGAATGCTCGCGAAGCTATAAAAGTAATGTCTGAATTGATTGAAAAATATGGTTATGCCAGCTCTGGAGAATCTTTCTCTATTGCCGACCCTAACGAAGTATGGGTTATGGACCTTATAGGAAAAGGTAAACCTGAATATGACACTATAAAAGGTAAAGCCAAAATTAAAAAAGCCTACAAAAACTGGAATCCGGGTGCTGTATGGGTCGCTATGCGTGTTCCTGACGGATACGTTTGCGGTCATGCAAATCATGCTCGTATAACTGCTTTCCCTATGGAAAAAGATTCTAAAAACTCTATCAGTAGCAAAAACATGGCTCGCATTTTCGAACCTAACGTTGATGTTGTATATGCTTACGATGTTATAGATTTTGCTAAACTTAAAGGTATCTACACCGAACGTGATGGCAAATTCAGCTTCTCCGACACTTACGCTCCACTTGATTTCAGCGCTGCAAGAGGTTGCGAAGCTCGCGTATATGCGTTCTTCAACAGAGTAAATTCTAATATGAAACAATACGAAAAGTATGCTATGGGTCATGACTTCTCTACTCGTATGCCTCTATGGATTAAACCGGACAAAAAATTAGGTTTGGAAGATGTAATGGCTATGATGCGCGACCACTACGAAGGTACTTCTATGGATATGACTCAAGATTTGGGTGCCGGTCCTTACCAATGTCCTTACCGTTGGAGACCAATGGGATGGAGCGTTGATGGCGTAAACTATGTTCACGAACGTGCTACTTCTACTCAACAAACAGGTTTCTCTTTCGTAGCTCAATGTCGTTCTTGGTTGCCAAACATCATTGGTGGTATTCTTTGGTTTGGTGTTGACGACACTTACAGCACTGTATATACTCCTATGTATTGTGGTATCAATAGAATTCCTTTGTGTTTCCGCGAAGGTAACGGAAGCATGGTAGAATATTCTGAAACTTCTGCTTTCTGGTTATTCAACCGCGTTACAAACTTTGCTTACTCTCGCTACAACGATATGATAAAAGACATCATTAAAGTTCAAAACCGGGAAAGCGGATTTATAAAAGATGTAGCAATGTTTGACAAAGAAGCTGTAAAGAAACTTAATGCAACAAAAGATACAGCAGCTGTTATAGAAATGGCTACAAAATTCTCTAACGACCAAGCTGAACGTATGTTCAACGAATGGAAGAAACTTGACAACTTCCTAATGATAAAATACATTGACGGAAACGTGAAGAAAGAAAAGGATGGAAAATTCCTAGAAAGCGAATACCGCGATGGTCAATGTGTATTCCCAGACCAACCTTCATATCCGGAATGGTGGTACCGTGCTATTATAAAAGATCACGGAGAAACCATTAAAGTGGTAAAATAATAAACCAAACATAAACAACAGAAGAGAGGTAATCTTATCAGAAGGTTGCCTCTCTTTTTTTATGCTTTTGCTTTGTACTGAAAAAAAAGTGCCACATTCGTTGCTCCTAAGTATGGGAGTTTGCTACCAAAAGTGCCATACTTTTGACCTAAAACTGCGGCACTTTTTACTAGTAAACGCCATAGTTTTTTTCTGAAAATAGTGTGCCAAATTGTAATGCTATAGTGGTGAAATTGCATATTTTTATCCAATACAACAGCTGAAATGGATAAAATACAACAATATTTCTTGTGCCGGCTAAACCAAAAGCCAACGGCTAAAAGCTAAAGTTCAGTTCTGTTATTCTTGTTTTTTACTATTGTATTTGTTTGTAAAATAAGACTGAGGAATGTTAAAGTTGAAAATAAATCAAATATTATTTTGCCAAATGAAAAACTATTTGTAATTTTGCACCGTCGTTAGATCCGAAGCCCTAACGGGGTATAAGGGTGGGCGACAAACATATATAGAAAGAGACGTTGAACAAACGTTTTATCTGTGGCACACCGAATCTCGCAAATTCAATGCCACTACTCACAGGGTAAAGCAAAGTCAATGTCCCATGGGTTTGTTATACACATACAGTTCGTTGGTGGACTATAGTATATCAATATAACGTGGGCTTCGGCATTGCTTATCCTTGAGTAGTAGGCAATGCGAGAGCCTCGGTGTGCGGGATGAGCGATAGTTGGATTCCCGCGTTTTCTTTTTGTATATATCATATAATAATAACAATTTTATAAGTGCCTATTTTGGAATCGATGGGCTTTTGGAGATTTTTTTATGGAAAATAAAAAACAAAACGAAGAAATCCAATCAAGAAGAGATTTCTTTAAAAAAGCAGCAAATAATCAAAAGGTAATGAAAACTTTATTACCTAGGTTTGTAATTATCATGATTGCATGTTTATTTACATCATGTCTTTCAACAACCAAAATTTCTTATGTTCCTTTAGAAGCAGATTATAGAGAAGCTTTTATTGGTAAACATCATAATTTTATTGTATCATCTTTTGGTGCACCAGATAGGCAAACATCAGATGGAGCAGGTGGAACTATTCTTATTTATGAAAAAACTACAACTACTAGTAATAGTAATAGTATGGCAACTGCGTATAATGTAAATTATTTCTCTAAAACATATACCCCAGGTACCCAAACTAGTACAGTCACAACTCAAAATACTAGTTATATACATCTTTTTATGGATAAGGATGGTGTTTGTTATAATGTTAAATCTAATCATGAAAAACTAGTTACAGAGGTTGATGAAGAAGCAGTCAAAATAAATGAAAGAAATCGTAAAATGTGGAAATGGCTGGGAATAATAACAGGAGGAACAATATTGGTCGAATTAGTAGTACTTGCTATAATTGGCCAATAACACTGCTTACACAAGGTGCTATCGGAGATAAAGCTATTGCTATTTTGGGGATAGTTCTCTTAATCGTAGCATTGAACTAAAACTTGGGAGATGTAAAATAAACTGTGTAGTTTATTTTACATCTCCCGCTTAATTGCAACGTTGCTTTTACCCTTGAAACCTTTCTATTTCTTTTTCAATCATATAGTCCACAATGATGGTCAAAAGAAAGTAGAAATATTTCTGGTAAAAATTTGCAAATCATTTGCAAAGTAATTTTTAGAAGTTGCCTAAATTAATAACTTAAAAGTTGTGCCCGACACGTATTTAGGGATAAAAAATGAATGAAATTAGGAAGTTTATAAAAGAATATACAGCAATTACAATTTTAGCAGTCGTATCTTTATGCTATGTGATTTATTGTAATGTAAATAATTGTAGTAATGTTTTTGAGAATATCTCTTATAGTATAATAGCTGCTATGATATTCTATATAATTACAGATTATGTGCCTTTTAGAAGAAAAAAGAAAGCTATACGTAGACTTATTGACGCACAATTGGGTAAATTATATAATGATATAGAGAACTGTAAAAAAAGAATTATCAGTCCATATAGCTTCAAACCTAAAACGTACAAAGATAGTAATGAATATGCTGATGATTTTGATAATGTAAATCTTGAAGAAAAAGGTTTCATAGATTCCTCCCAAACAAGAAAATTATATTTAGAATCTTATAAGACACAGATTGTAAATACTATTACAAATATATTGAATTTTGATTTTTATCTATCAAATAAAGAACTAAATAATTTGACAGATATACTAAATTCTTCTTTTATAGCCCACCCAATATGTCCCAAAAATTTTGATTTAACAGATG
>RHMF01001538.1_pt1 | contig 10578 bp, 6 predicted proteins | sample 5365151 | NCBI WGS metagenome assembly RHMF01 (sample SAMN10266501, study PRJNA497801) | feces metagenome | isolation source: feces | host: Bos taurus | place: China: Prairie of Fairy Mountain | collected 2017-08-14 | reverse complement strand
TCAATGGGCGTAACCACTAGTGTTATTAGTAAATTGATTACCCTCCCAACGCCAAAACTATCTCATTTATTGATAACAAAGGACTATCAAATAATACTTACAGACTACAATAATATGAAAATAGAAATGCCAAATCTATCAAAAGTATTGTTTTTCTTTTATCTCAATCACCCAGAAGGCGTACGATTCAAAGGATTACGCGGATACGAAAAGGAATTAACAACAATTTACTCTACCATCTCAAATTTAGAAAATACCAAGAATATGAAAAAGAGTATAGATGATATAATTGATAGCACCAAAAACTCAGTTAATGAAAAATGTAGCCGAATTAGAGCTGCCTTTATCAGCAAATTTCAAGATGAATTAGCAAGACAATACTACATAACAGGAGAAGCGGGAGAGCCAAAGAAAATAATACTAGATAGAACGCTTGTGAGCGATGAATCAGGCTTGATAAATTATAAATAAAGCTCGACTACCACATTTAGCAATCGAGCTTTATTAAAAACTTAAATAGACAAATCGACTATAATATTCAACAACCAACCAATCAAAGCCGCTATTAAATAATTTCTTGCAGGCTTTTTGCTATTTTTCCTTTTTACAAAAAAGATAATAATTCCGGCTAATGGGATTAGAAAACTCAAAATAACTAAGCCAACACTTGTTTTAGGTTCTTGTTCTTTCTTTTCTTCAATATATTCGCTCATAATAATACTGTTTAAGTTTAGAATTAACTCAATTCTCTAATCATTCTAATTAAAAAGATAGCTAACATTGTGGCTATAATCCAAGCATTTCTAACTATCCAAGGCTTTTTTTCTTCGTTACTTTCTTTCATTTGTTAATTTAATTATTAGTTTTATAATTCCATATATTACAAAGATGGTTAAAATTATAGTAATCATAATATCTTTCTTTTACATTCTGCTTGCAAAGCTACATTAAATATAGACTGGATTTAACTTGTTGCAAGGCTTGCAATATTTTATATGTTTGAATTATCGTTCTTGTTTATCTCTTTCTTTATTTTGGCTTTCTGAAATTTGATTTTAGAAAATTCTTTCTTGGTTTTAATTTTCTGAAATCAAGTTTCGTTTCGCTCTTTCTTTCAAAGAATTTGTTGTATTTTTGTGATGGTTTTTCGGCTTTTTAGAATTATGTAAGGGAAAGAAGATTGGCGTATTTTTGACCTTGGAAAGCTCGGAGCCAAAGGACAAATCACAAAGTGCAGTTGATGTGTTCTGAGGAGTTAAATATTGTTTTTTATTTATGGAATTTGAATTCAAAAAATTCTCGCTTGATCATAGTTTGTCTTCAATGAAGATTGGTACCGATGCAGTTTTGTTATCGGCTTTGGCACCTCGAATTGAGGCCAAATCAATCTTGGATATAGGTACCGGCTGTGGAGTTGTGGCAATGTTGATGGGGCAATTCCACCCTCAATCACAAATAACCGCAATCGATATTGATGAGTCGAGCATACTGCAAGCAAAAAACAATTTCTTCGTAGGGCCATTCAAAGATAGAATGCAAGCACATTGTGTTCGCCTTCAAGATTTTGCAGAGTTCGAAAGCAATCAAAACAAATTCGATTTCATAATTAGCAATCCTCCATTTTTTGTAAACAGTCTCAATGCCAAAGGTCAATCTCGCAATAGAGCAAGGCATAATGATTGTTTGCCGTTTGAAGAATTGGTGTCTTCTGTTTGTAAAACTGCAACAGAGAATGCAAGTGTTACAATAATTTTACCACCCGAGCAAACCTTTTGTTTAACTAAATTGTATGAAAAAAAAGGCTTCCAAATTTCTCAACAAATCAATATTTACCCAAAACAAGAAAAACCAATAGAAAGAATTATCACAACTTACTCAAAGAATGCAAAACAAGCCTTGATAAAACAGTTTACGATTAGAAAAATCGATGGTACATATACCGAAGAATATCAATTGGCGGTTAGCGATATATTGTTGTAGGAGTTAAATCGGCAGACAGCTTTCCCTCTATTTGTCCGTTTCAAAAGCAGTTAGGAAAATTTTTTATGTCGTATTTGCTGATTTTTTCAGCATTGAATAACACTTTTTTTGTAATTTTGCACCCCGAAATTTTTAACCTAAATTACATACAAATGAAGAAAATTGCATGTTTGTTTGTGGCAATGTTGTTTGCCACGCTGTTTGGGCAAGCTCAAACAGATGTAGTAGTAGGAGAGGACGGTAACAACTATACAGATTACTTCCCATTCTACTTCTATGATCCTTATTCGTATTCACAAACTGTTTATTTAGCTGAAGAGCTTCTTCCGGGAACAATCACTTCTATCAGCTATTACACAGAGTTTAACAATACGATAAGCGATGCTCCAGTTGCTTTGTACCTTGGCGAAGTTGCAAGGACACAGTTTTATGGAGGTTATGGTTCAACCGATTTTGTACCTGCCGATAGTTTGACACAGGTATTTAGTGGTAATGTTACATTTGCCGAATCAGGTTGGGTAACTATAACATTTGACACTCCTTTTGTTTTCAGCGGAAACAACAACCTAGTTGTAGCAGCTGTACACACTCGTGGAGTAGGAGCTGGTTATGGATATGACTACAAATCCAAAATGTTCCCAATTCATCGTTCTATTATCTCAGCAAGTGAAACCTCTGCAGTAGGTCCGCAAGTTCCGGTTGATCCTATAAATGGGGCATCGATGTCTTATGAACATATTCCAATATCAAAGTTCAACATTACTTTGGATGAAGGATTTTGTTTACCAGTTAGCAATCTTACTACAATAAATACAACAGAAAACACTGCAACAGTAGCATGGTCTTCAAACGGTTCTGCAAACGCTTACACAATAGAATATCAACTAGCAACAGAATCAACAACATGGATTGCAGCAGGAACAACTGCTGACACAAGTTTTGTTATTACAGAACTTGAATCACAAACTGAATACAGAATAAGAGTAATAGCAAACTGTATTTCAAGTGATAGCCCTGAAAGAACTACAACTGCATTGACAACACCATCTATGTCAATTATGTATAACGTTCCTTTTGAAGAGAACTTTGATGCTACACCTGACAATTGGGTATTTGCCAATGGTACACAAAACAATTGGTTTATCGGAAGTGCAGCAAACCATACTGTAGATAGCGATGGACTATTGACAACAAACGGAAAAGCATTGTACGTAAGTAATGATGGAGGATTGAACTTGGGCTATACCACTTCAAGTACAGATAACTCATGTGTTTATGCAAATGTTTATTTCCCAAATGCTCAAACATTTGAATTGAGTTTTGATTGGAAGTGTGTTGGAGAAGGTTCCTATGACGCTTTCTACGCATATCTTGCTCCTTTAGATGCTGAAATAACTGCAAACTACGATAGCTATAGTCATCAAATATTGGATTACACATCAGGTAGTCAAGATTGGCAAACCAAGAGAATAGAATTGCCAGGTACTTACCAAGGAGCTTACAAATTGGTATTTAGATGGAAAAACGACTATGATGGAGGAACAAGCCCTGCTGCTGTAATTGACAATTTAGCAATCAAAGCATTCAACTGTGCAGCAATTACAAGCGTTGCTGTAACACCAGCTACAGTTGATGGAGTCGCAGTTGCAGATGTTGTAATCACTGATAACAATAATACAGATGCAACATACTTGATTCAATACAGACCAGCAGGCACTGCAGAAGCTTGGTCGATTGTTGAATCTGCTACAACTACTGCACAAATCACAGGATTGACTTTCTCAACCGAGTATGAATTGCAAGTAATTGCAGTTTGTGATGGTGGCGATCAATCGATGGCATCTGAATCAATTACATTTAGAACATCTTGCGGCTTAATCTCAACACTTCCTTGGAGTGAAAGCTTCGCTGAAACAGAGGCACCATCAAATACAATAGGTAATGAAAATGCCCCTGCATGTTGGTATAACATTAACGCAGGTGAAGGATCAGGTGCTCAAAGATTTTCATACTCTAATGGTTCTGCTTATTTCGTTGGAGGTACTGTTTCATCTCCAAGATACTATAGCGAATGGTTAATCTCTCCAATGTTGAATCTTACAGGCAACGAAAGATTGAACTTTAACTTAAAACAGCCTTATACATATATGCCAGTTAAGTTTGAAATTCGTGTATTCGACGCATCTTCTGGCGATATGACATCTGCAGCAGATACATCAAGCTTTGAATTGTTGGAAAGCATAGAACTATTTACAGCATCTTCAAGCTATATGCCTTACGAATTAGGTTTAGGACAATACAATGGACCAGTAAGAATAGCATTTGCAGTAAGAGAACAAAGCGATTACTTCAACATAGATGACGTTAGCGTAAGTCTTATGTCAGAATGTCCTGATATGTATAACGTATCAGTAACTCCAATCTCATCAACAAGCGTAAATGTACACTTCTCTACATCTAACGGAACAAACAATGGTTGGGTTGTAGCTTATGGTCAAGCAGATACAGTGACTAACTTCAACCCTGCAACAGCAACACAAATCTCAGTTGCCTCAGCATCTTCTGTTCCAGTATTGATTGACAACTTGACAACAGGACAAAATTACTTCTTTGCAGTTAAACACAACTGTTCAACAGCAATGTACAGTACACCTGTTAGCATTGTAGTACCATCGGTATTGCCATTACCATACAACCAAAACTTCGATAACACAACAACAGCTTCAGCTGACTTTACTACATCTTGGAGTTCATCTACAGGTTCAGAGAACAGATGGTACATAGGAACTGCTGTTAATAATACAACTGACGCTTCAGGTTCTTTGACAAATGGAGGAGCAATGTACATCAGTAAAGACGGTGGAGTATCTAACGAATACAATAATAATGGAGCAAATATAGAAGCTTTTGCAACTGCAGTAATCGGATTTGGAGAAGGTAATTCGTTCTCATTGGATTTCGATTGGAGAGCAGTAGGAGAGTCAAACTCATCAGGGTCTACCCAATATGACTTTTTGAGAGTTTATATGATACCTGCATCAATGGATATCGTATTGTCAGATGCTTTTGCAATAACACCAAAACTAAATGCTCAAAGCACATGGCAACATGAAAGCATTACTCTTTCAGCAGACTATGCAAACACAGTTCAAAAATTAGTATTCTATTGGAAGAATGACGGTAGCGGCGGAACCAATCCACCTGCAGCAGTTGATAACATAACAATGCTTTCAAGCAACTGTGGTTTGATAGAACAAGTAAATCTTGTATTCCAAGAAAATGGTAATGAAGGCGAAATAGTTGTTTCAGTAGTAGATAACAACGAAAATGCAACCTACATCGTTGAATACAAAGAACAAGGAGCTGCAAACTACACAACAGTAAATAACGTTACCTTCCCACATTCAATACCTGCAAACTACACAACAACATACGAAGTAAGAGTAGCAGCGGTTTGTGGAGAAGAACAAACAGGATTCACACAAGCAAGCATAACAACACCTTGTCAATCTATGATACCAGAATGGATGGAAACCTTTGACACAAATCCATTCAACACATCTTGTTGGTTGAATAAGTCAGGTATGTTACCATCTTCAGGAAACATCTCAACTACATCTTTATCTAATTCAAACGCATGGGGATTCAATACTCACACTTCATTGAATGGAGAAGTCTCAAACAAGATTTACGCAAACATCTACAGCAATAATCAAAAGTGGGCGATAACTCCATCTGTTAATTTGGGCGATGGCTCAACTATCTATCAAATTTCAATAGACGTAGCATTGCTTGAATATAGTGGTGGTTCAGCTGAATCTGCTCCAGATGACAAATTCGCAATCCTTGTTTCAACAGACAATGGTGCAACTTGGAATGCAGCAAACGGATTGATATTTGCCGATGGCGATGCAGACACAGAACACAACTATTCAGACTTTGGATCAATACCAACAAGAGTAGTATATAAATTAGTAGATGCTTCAAACAACCCATACACAGGAGTAGTTAAGTTCGCATTCTACGGAGAAAGTACACAATCAAATGGAGACAACAACATCTTCATAGATAACCTATCTGTATCAGAATGGGGAGCATGTCAAAAACCTTACTCATTGGCAGTATCACAAATCACATCATCATCAGCAAGCATATCATTCCAATCAGTAGAGCCAACAGCTACATTTGAATATGCACTTCAAACAACAGCTTCACCAATAGCATTGGCAACAAACGGAATTGAATTGACAGAGCTTTCACCATTGACAGAATACACCTTCTTTGTAAGAGCTGTTTGTGGCGAAAACTCAACATCAGCATGGGATAGCATAACATTCAAGACCTATCCAACAGTAGCAGACCTACCTTATTCAAACTCATTTGCCATAGCAACTGATGCAGAACAATGGGTTAGTCTATCAGGAAGTGCTAATGCTTGGGCAGTAGGAACAGCAACTGTGTCAGATTTAGATGCAGAACAAATGGTAGAAGGAGATATGGCAGCATATATTTCTACAGATGAAGGACAAACTTATTCTGCAAATACTCAATCAACATACGCATACTTCTTCAAAGACTTTGATTTCGCAGAAGGAGACGCTGTTTACACATTGTCATTTGACTACAAAGTAAAAGGAAAGCTAAACTCAAGCGGAACACCGATAGCAGGATTGAATGTTTACCTACAAGACATGAACACACCGCTTAACACAACAGCATTACCATCTAATACAGCAGATTTGATTGCAACATACACAGGACAAGAAACATGGGCAAATGCAACATTTGAATTGCCATACGTTTCTGGAGAAAAGAGATTGGTATTCTTAACATGGGGATATGAGCAATCAGGAGCAACAAGCGTTCCTGCAGCAATAGACAACATTGAAATATCAGAATCATTCTGTCCAAAACCACAAGACCTTCACACAACAGCAATCACATCTTCAACAATTGCCGTTATGTGGGTAGGATTCTCAGAAAGCTATCAAGTAACTTGCACACCAACCAACTCAACAGAGTCAATCACAATTTTAACAACTGATGACTATGTAACCTTCACAGAATTGACCTCTGCACAAGAATATGTAATCAAAGTACAAGGAATTTGTGGAGATGAGTTCTCTGTAATTTCAGATTCAATAGTAGCAAAGACAACATGTGTTGATGGAGCTATCACAGTATTCCCATACGAAGAAGGATTTGAAAGTGGAGTTGATTGCTGGACACAAACAGAACCAACAATCGAAGGAGTATCTTGGTATCAAGAAAGCGTATATCAATACAGCTATTCAGGATTTATATATGCTCAAGAGGGAAGCTCATTCGCTTATATCTATCCACATAACGACTATGGTTATGGTTACGACTCTGTAATGTTGATTTCAAACATAATGGACTTGACAATATTGGATACACCACGTTTGTCATTCTACCATTTACAACGTCAACCAAACTGGTATAACGACTTTATGAGAGTTTACTACAGAACAAGTCCTGAAAGTGCATGGGTAGAGTTAGCAACCTATACAGAAGAAATTGAAAACTGGAGAATGGATTCAGTAAACCTTCCAAACGCAACAACAACATACCAAATAGCATTCAAAGCTGTAGGTTGGGGTGGTGATGGAGTATTGTTGGATAATGTAAGAGTTTACGAAGCAAACCCTAACGCAGCACCTTGCGATGCACCAACAGCTCTAACAGTAAGCAATGTTACAGAAAGCACAGCAGAAGTAAGTTGGACAGGAACATCAACAAGCTATGAAATAAGATTGAGTGGAGAAGCTGTTGAAACAGAAACAATAGAACCATTGACAGCAAGCACAAAAACATTCAGCAACTTGATGGCAGGATTTACCTATACTGTGTCAGTAAGAGGCGTATGTGAAGGAACACGTTCTCAATGGACAACAACAACATTCACAACAACAGCACCAGTAGTAGCACCAACAGTAGCTACATTGGCAGCAACAGAAGTAACATACGAAAGTGCAGTATTGAACGGAACTATCACAGCAGGTAGCGAAGAAATCACAGCACAAGGCTTCATGTATAAAGCAACTGCAGCAGCAGACTGGACAACAGTAGCAGCAACTGGTGAAACAATCACAGCAACGCTTACTGCTTTGACTGCTGAAACTGAATACACATTCAAGGCATTCGCTACAACAGCAAGCGGAACAGTTGAAGGAACTGCTATGACATTCACTACTACTGCGGCTCCTATCGTAGCTCCTGTTGTTACAACTTTGGCTGCTACCGAAATCACAAATGCAACAGCTAAGTTGAACGGTACAGTTACTGCAGGCAGCGAAGAAATAGTTGCACAAGGATTCATGTACAAAGCAAGCAACGCTGCTGATTGGACAACCGTTGCAGCAGTAGGTGAAACGATGAGTTTGACAGTTGAAGGTTTGGAAGCAGAACTTGAATACGTATTCAAAGCATTTGCAACAACTGCAAGCGGAACTGTGGAAGGTGAAGAGTTAACATTCACTACATTGGCAGGATTGAACGATGCAACTGCTATAAGCATAATTGCAAACGTTTATCCTAACCCTGCAGAAGACAAAGCTACAATCAGCGTAAACGGTTTGATGAATGCAACTAAGATTGTTGTAAGCGACATGCAAGGACGCATCTTGTTAAGCGACGATATGACAGAAAGCACATACGAACTTAACACAAGCAACTACGCAAGCGGCGTTTACTACATCAGAATCATCAGCGGAAACGCAGTAAACACTCAAAAATTGATTGTAAAGTAATTATACATCAATAACACAAACAGAAAGGAGGAGCTATAACGCTCCTCCTTTTTTTATTTCCCAATTTCGCATCCTTACTTTCCTTATTACAAACCTACCGAAAAGTACTATCAATAAATTACCATAATGAGATAATCCAATTATCAACCCGAGAAAAATTCTGATAGTAAGAAAAAACCATCGTTTTAGCAAGGAACACACTCCATATAAGCTTTGTTATAGTTATTTTTATTTTTGCTCTGTTAAATTGTTCTTTGTTTGCTACTTCTGCTCCTGAGTTTTTCGCTACTCCTTTGGACTCTATCTATTCTATATTTAGGTTATTTACCATTGAGGGCTGGTATGAGATTCCTGCCTCTATTGCTGATTATTACGAAGATTCGCTTTTGATTAGTCATTTGGTGAAATTATATTTCTCGGTGCTTTTAATAGCAGGAGGAATTGTTGGTTTGTCATTGGTAAACTCTGTTTTTGTTGATGCAATGGTAAGTGATAATAATGACAAACTTAATAGCGAAGTTGCTCGTCTTCATGAGAAAATAGACTCTCTTACAGAAAAAATCAACGAATTGAATAAGAAGTAATCTATTACTTGATTTGAAAAAATTAAAACGGCGTTTCAGTATCAACGAAACGCCGTTTTAATTTTCTGTTTCTTGGTTTTAGAAAATTGAAACTTGATTTGCTTGGGCGGAATTAAAAAGATGTTTTTATCAATTCTTGAACTATCATGCTCATTCTATTTCCTGCCTTTGCAACTCCTTCTAACACTTCTTCGTGTGTGCAATCGGCTTGTACTTCTTCTTTGAATACATTGCTTATTACACTCATTCCGAAAACTCTCATTTGAGAATGTGAGGCTACAATCACCTCTGGCACTGTACTCATTCCCACTGTGTCTGCACCTATGCAGCGAAAGAATTTGTATTCTGCAGGAGTTTCGAAGCTAGGTCCGCTTGTGCCGACATAGACTCCTTCTTGTATTCTGATATTATTTGCTTTTGCTATCTTGTAAGCTGATTCTCTTAAAGCAGCATCGTAAATTGTGCTCATAGAAGGAAATCTTACTCCAAGCCTTTCATCATTTGGTCCAATCAAAGGGTTAGGCATAAGATTTATATGGTCCTTTATCAGCATTATATCCCCAACTTCGTACGTCGGATTCACTCCTCCCGATGCGTTTGTAACGATTAGCAGTTCTACTCCCAAGGCTTTCATCACTCTTATCGGGAATGTAACTTCTTGCATAGTGTATCCTTCGTAGTAATGAAAGCGTCCTTGCATGCAAACAAGTTCTTGTGCTCCTAATTTACCAAATAGAAGTTCTCCTTTGTGCCCTTTGACAGTTGAGATTGGAAAGTTAGGAATATCTTTGTAAGCAAGACGACATTCAACTTCCATATTGTCGGCAAAACTTCCCAAACCGCTACCAAGTATTACGCCAATCTTTGGGTGGGTTTTTGTTTGTTGTTTTATATATTCTGCTGTTTGTTGGATTTTATCGTACATAGGTCTTTTATTATTTGGGTTTTAATTGTTTGTTCGCTTTGTGGGTAGAGGGAAACCTCGTTTTCGATAGGTAAAACATAGAGTTCAGAATGAAAATTCTGCAATTTACTTGCGTCCTTTTCAGTAGTCAATAGAATGGTATTGTTGTTTCGCACACGATTGTAACGATTCATTATTTTCATTCGGTCCTTTTGAGTGAATGAATGGTGGTCATTGAAGGTTATTGTGTCAAGTAGTTCGCTCTTTGTTTGAATGTATTTTCTTATGTGTGAGTTATTGGATATTCCAGTAAAGAGTACAACATTATGTTTTGATAAAT
>RHMF01003548.1_pt1 | contig 10584 bp, 10 predicted proteins | sample 5365151 | NCBI WGS metagenome assembly RHMF01 (sample SAMN10266501, study PRJNA497801) | feces metagenome | isolation source: feces | host: Bos taurus | place: China: Prairie of Fairy Mountain | collected 2017-08-14 | reverse complement strand
CCTTTGAAGGTGTACATTTTGTTCGATACGATATCGATTATGCAGTTGAAACCTATACCTTGGTTAACAGGATATTGGATAACTGTACATTTGTTTCCAAAGTAGTCTTTTAGTTGGGCTACACATTCGTCGAAGTTAGCTTTTTCGGTATCAAGTTGGTTGATATCGAAGATAAGAGGAGTTTTCAAAGTGTTAGAATAGCGGTATGCCAATTCGGTTCCTACTTCGATACCGGCTTGTGCATTTACTGTTACTACTGCAGCTTCCACTACGTTGAAAGCGCTAACTAATTCTCCTTGAAAATCGGCGAAGCCTGGAACGTCTAATATATTTATTTTCTTACCGCCAAATTCTGTGTATAACAGAGTTGTCGATACAGAGTTTTTTCTGTCTATTTCTATGTCGCGATAATCCGATACTGTATTTTTATCGTCAACAGTACCTCTACGATTGATAACACCGCCGTTGAAAAGCATAGCTTCTGCCAAGGTGGTTTTTCCCGATTTTGCTCCTCCTACAAGGGCAATATTACGGATGTCGGATGTTTGATATACTTTCATATCTCGTTATTATGTTTTATGTTTTTATTATATTATTTACTTCAAATTGTCATCTCTGTGTCGGGGACGTATACATTATATATATAGCTTACCAAATGTGTTTCGCCGTTTTTGCAAACATTGCTGTTGTAATCAAGTGTTGTTATAACTATTGATAAACAGTTTGTTATAAAGTCATTCGCCCTCTTTTGGAGTTTTCTTTGAAACCACAAATGTACGTATTTTTTTTGAAATACACAAATTGGAATATTCAACTTATCAAGAAATATTTGTTAGAAACATCACATATAGTTGTTTTTTTGTGCCGAGATGTTCTAAACAATATCTTTGTTCAGTATCTGTTTTCTCCGCTATAATAGCCTTTAATCCCCGTGGAAAAAATCAATAACGGTCTACAAAACTTCTTTTTCTCTACTCTAAAACTATATCCCAAAGCTTGGGACGAATATTTCAAACTTTGGGATAAATATTTCAAAGTTTGGGACGAATATCCCAAAGCTTGGGATATAGAATTGCAGTAGGATAAAATAATTTTTTATGCCTGGGTTGGAAACTTTTATAGGGAGGGGATGATAAATTTATTGGTAGGGAATGATTGACTAAATGTATGGTATGTGACTTTTGTATGAAAATAAAAAACTCCAAAATTTTGTCGAATAAATAAAAAGATGTATCTTTGCAAACCGAATATATATCCCCAAAAAGAACATTGGAAACAAATATTCAACAAGCTTTCAGTCACCTTTAAACAATACACTGTCTCATGAGAAAACACATTTTGATATTTACTGCTATTTTAGCCGTTTGTTTTTCGAGCAACGCACAAGTAAACTTCTCGGCACGAGCGTTTACCCCTAGCGGCAAGCAGTTAGATGATTATTTTTCTTTTAGCTTGAAAGTAGAATGCGAGGACACTGTACGCTACCACCATTGGAGCGACACGGCGACAATAGCACATTTCGAGAACATTCCTATCGGTTCGCGATGCTACTTTAGGTATAACGATTACTTCGGAACTAAAAGCTTTGACTTTCCAATATTTACCATCAACTCCGATATACACATAGATTCTTTGGTTTTAGCTCCATGTCCTAAAGACTATGGGTGGTTTTGGTCCAAAACTAAAAAAGACAGCATATTGCACAGCAATGCAGCAAAATGGACAGCGAACATAAAGGGATACGACACACTGTGGTACGACTCCGTATCCAACAAATACTTTATCAACAAGAACAATCCTTATTGTCTGCATCTTGCACGCCTATACTACAACGATTGGATGGAGCCATTTCCCTCGTGGCAAACATGGCAACACTCGGCAGACAGTGCCTATAAGTACTGCCTTTATGCCTACAAAAAGTATCCATATCTTTATTACCCATTGCGGCAGCTGGCACATCATTTAGGCATAGAGTTCAACGGAAAAAAGCCTAAAGAACCAAACAAAAAAACATTTATTCCACAACCTACCATGATGGAAGAATGGTGGAAAGACACTACGGATAACCTATTATATATGTGGAAAAAGCACGCAGATAATAATTCCTACTATAAAAAACATTGCTTGGAAAAAGCCAGAGAAAAGAGCCTTTGCTATCCGGTGGGCGACAACGGAATAGTACGATTAATTATAATGAATCCACTCGGAGGAAACAGTATATATCGTATACAAAATGGTAAATTATACTTTAAACATCTGAGGAGTTACAAACCAAAACTATTGATAAATGACAGCTACGAACTTACGCCTATGGAATTAGACTCCATAGCATTGCTTGTAGACGCATTTAGTCGCCTTCCTCGCACCAACGACGACAGCGGATTATACGTCATTGACGGCAGCACATATCTGCTAGAATACATCATTGATGGAAAATACTATTACTACAAAACATCGTCGGGAGCAACACCCAAAGAGCTTGAAGACATAATAGATGCTATGTATGATATAAAAAACAAGTACATGATTGAGGAATGAATGATTTATTTTACTGATAATATACTTGGATATATGACATGTTTTTACTTACTTTGCAATGGATTGCGATTATCAAACACATGCGTATTTATCTAGTATACAGTGTAAGAAATGTAATTTATCCTATTTATAAACGGCCAAGTTAAAATAGATTATGAGCATAGATAATAAGAAACCTCTTTACAGAAAAGTGAACAAAATAACACACAATGGCTTTCGGTTCTATTGCCAAGAATCAGACCGCTATAGGTTTGAGAAGCACGAGAAAAAATATGCAAATAAAAACCGCATAGCGATAAAGCGAAAACAACATAGGCATGAATATGACTATGCACCATTGTATAAGTTTCTTTTATCGTGCGTTGGACGAGAGTGGGATAAGGTATTCGAAGAATGTCAATCCAGGCTTGACAAGGTAGATCCCATTATGGATATGGTTACTAATGTAAATAAAAGAGGTCTTGTGGTTGAATATCCCGAGTTTTCAAATGGCTATCCCTGTTATTTCCACGATTGGCGTGCTTGCGACGATAGTCTCACCTATTGGTCTTGCCTTTATGTAGATAACGACGGAATACTTCGTTATGTAAACGAGTCTTTTACTTTCATATAGATTTATATAGTATGTATACCGGCAGTTGGAACGGCAAACCCATTTATCCAAACAAAGATTTATAACACAACGTAACAATAAATAATATGAAAAGAATAGTTTTTTACACGCTGATGCTTATGGCATTTTCGAATATAACTGCACAAAACTTTAGGTTTAAACCTCTGCATGGTGGAATGAGTACCCTTTCAGTATACACAAGATTGCCGAAAATCGATGCGAATGACCGTTTCTTGTTTTCGATGCTTTTGGCAAGTGGATGGACGGGAGAACCGGAATGGATATACGCAACTGATTCTACCGAACTGCTTTACAGGGCAGATTATAAGTACTTATATGACACAAATACTCATCGCCTAAAGATAGAACAAGCCGATATGGATTCGCTTCGCACATTGGTTCGCCTTGCAATACTTACCACATCTTATTTCGATGCTAAAGATTATTGTACATCAAGTGATGATACCATTTATCTTTGTGAGTGTTTAGATTGTCCAAGTTTAGTGTTAATGTACAACTACCGTTGGGCTATGGCAGAAGGGGCTTGTAATGATGGTGTAGGATATAGATGCGATGGACCTGTACGCCCATTTTTTTGCGTATTCAAAAGGGTTAAAGAAGCTATACGAAAGGGTGATATATTTCTTTTTAAATCAGAATTACCTCATATTTACAAATTATCGGCTATCTTTCGAAGCTATTTTCCAAAGAGCGATATCAAATTGTGGTGGTAAATATATGCCCTTTCTCTTGTATATAAAATAAATTTCGTACCTTTGCAAAATATTTCAGGGCTTAATTGGTCATAAAGTCGAATGTATTTTGGTTGGCAAATTATTAGCACTCAATCTAATGATGCTATCGGTGAATTGTGCGGCTTGATGATTCAATTTTGAGTAAATAATAACGTAATACCATTTAGACTTATGACATTTTCGGAATTAGGTGTTGGTGCAAAGGTATTGCAAGCCATCACCGAATTGGGCTTTGAACGCCCTATGCCTGTACAAGAAGTTGTACTACCCATATTGTTGAACGAAGAAACCGATTTGATAGCTTTGGCTCAGACCGGTACCGGCAAAACGGCCGCTTTCGGCATTCCTACTATCCAAAACCTCGATTATACCAATCCTTATACCGAGGCTGTGATACTTAGCCCCACACGCGAACTATGTGTGCAGATAGCCAACGACCTTACCAACTATGCCAAATACATACCCTCGTGCACTGTGGTGCCGGTGTATGGTGGTGCAAGCATAGAGTTGCAGAAGAAGGCTTTAAAGAAGGGTGCCAAAATAATAGTGGCTACTCCCGGACGTATCAACGACCTTTTGCGTCGCAAGTATATCGACCTTTCGCATGTGCGTTGGGCAGTACTCGACGAGGCCGACGAGATGTTGGATATGGGCTTTAAGGATGACCTTGATTTTATTTTGGCTCAAACACCCGAAGACAAACACACTTTGCTTTTTTCGGCCACCATGCCCGACGAGGTGTCGCGTATAGCTTCTAACTATATGCACAACCCAAAAGAGGTTACCATAGGAGTGCGCAACTCGGGTTCGGCCAATGTGAGACACTGCTATTATCTTGTTCATGCCAAAGACCGCTACTTGGCTCTTAAACGTATTGCCGACTATTATCCAAGCATATATGCAATAATATTTTGTCGCACAAGGTCCGAAACACAAGAAGTGGCTACTGCTCTTATCCGCGACGGCTATAATGCCGATGCCTTGCACGGCGACCTTTCGCAAGCGCAACGCGATCATGTAATGGAGCGTTTCCGCTGTAGAAACTTGCAAATGTTGGTGGCTACCGATGTGGCAGCACGTGGTTTGGACGTATCGAATCTTACTCACGTTATCAACTACAATCTGCCCGACGAGATAGAGCAATATACCCATCGTAGCGGTCGTACAGGTCGTGCCGACAAAACGGGTATATCCATCGCTATAGTAAACCTTCGCGAACGCCACAAGATTAAGGCTATAGAAAAAATAATAAAGAAGAAGTTTGAGCAGGTGTCGGTGCCAACAGGTATGGACGTTTGCGAAAAACAATTCTATAATCTTATTGCCAAAGTGGAAAGGGTAGAGGTTAATTACGACGAGATAAGCAAGTTTGTTTCCGAAGTGGTTAAGCGCTTGGAATGGATGGACAAGAAGGAGTTGATAAGCCGCTTTGTATCGTTGGAGTTCAACCGCTTTTTGGAATACTATCGCAATTCGCCCGACTTGAATGTGGCCGAAAAAGAAGAAAAAGCCCAGATAGAGAAAAAGAAAAGCAAGGTGCAACACAACGATGTAGGTATGGCTCGCCTATTCTTTAACCTCGGATACGAAGATAAGATATTGCCTCAACGTCTTATAGGACTGATAAACGACACATGCAACAATAAGGATATCAAGATAGGAAAGATTGATATTATGGAGCGTTTCTCGTATGTAGACGTAGACGGTTTTTATGCCAACGATATTATAGAAGCATTTCATGGCGAAACCTATCGTAGAAAACCGCTTATAGTGGAGGCCGCCAATGCCAAGAAAGCCGGCAATGATAAGAAGGGACGCAGTCGCGCTAAAGATACTGATAAGAAAAGTATGGCAAAAGAAACTCGCCGTCGCCGCGACGAAAAACCATCCAAGCGTGCCAAAGACAATGATTTTGTAGACAAGAAAAGCAAGAAGAAACGTAGAAGATAAAAAACAATGGCGATGTATCGAAAGGTATGTCGCCACTATTTTATATGTCTTAAACCAAATGGTGTTGCTGTTTGTTTCATATCCAAAATTAAATTTATGAAACGTATAATAATATCATCAATTATGGCAACAGCATTGCTCTTTAATAGTTGTAAAAGCACCGATGAACTCGATATGACCACTGTGAAACAGTTGGATGTGAATAAATATATGGGGCAGTGGTACGAGATAGCACGATATCAACATCATTTCGAGAAGGATTTGGAAGGGGTGCAAGCCCACTACACCTTGATGGACGACGGTATGATAAGGGTAAAGAATAGTGGTTACAAAGATAGTTTGGGCGGAAAGTATAAAGAGATAATAGGTAAAGCCCGCAAGAAAAGCGGCGAGTCGGCGGGTAATTTGGAGGTGAGTTTTTTCTGGATATTCTATAGCGACTATAAGATATTGGAACTCGATAGCGTGAATTACAGTTATGCATTGATAGGCTCCGATAGCGACAAATATTTGTGGATACTAAGCCGAACACCCAAAATGAAGCCCGACGATTTGGACTATCTTTTGGACAGAATTGTCGATAGAGGATACGATATAAATGCATTATATTGGGTAACTCAGCCCTAAAAAAGATATAAAAAATCAGTTGGTATTATTTTGTGAATCAATTCTTTTATCCTTTGACTGTGTAATATGTATGGACATAAATTTGAATATTTGAAAAAATAGTTGTACCTTTGCAAGTTCAAAGAAAAAGGAATTGAAAGATGAAAAGAATATTGATGGGAATAGGAATAGTGGCTTTAGCAGCGATGGCCGGTTCGTGTACTAAACACGAATATTGTATGTGTAGCTACAGCAAAGTGCCGGGTGATAGTCCGGTGGTGTATCAAGAATTTCATATCGAAGATAAGAGTTGCAGCACCTACATACCCGAAGATTGGTTGTTAGACCCCGTAACATATCTAAATCCCAGATGCGAAAAGATATCAGATTAAGCAATCATCAACAAACACAAACATATCAACTTATGAAAAAGGTATTCCATATATTTGCGGCATCGTTGTTTGTAACAAGTATTTTGGCATCGTGTTCGAAAGAAAAAAAGTGCATTTGTTACAATCCCGATAATGTTGTAACCCACGAAACAGCCGAAGAATGTCATTACTTGAACCAAAACGAAATGTGGTACGACAGCGCTTTGGTGGTTATGAAATTTTGTTTGGAAGAATAGAACAAAGATTGAATACGACTAACGGTTATAAGAGTTAGTCGCATATCGATAGGTTATACTAATTGAAACTTTAGGTAGCCTATCGTATTTGTTTGTTTTATGTTTCATCTTTCAATACCATTTAAACAACGAATAGGTATATACACACAATAATAAACTGAATATGAAAAAGCTAAAGTTGATATTGAAGATTTTTTTGGGACTTGTGTTTATATTGTCCGGTGTGTGGAAGTTGATAGATATAGATAAGTTTGAGTTATACGTATATAGTTTTAATTTCCTCAGTCTTTCGTTCTCATATATAGCGGCGCGTTTGCTTATAGCGTTTGAGTTTTTGTTAGGCCTATCTTTGGTAGCCAATGTATTCAATAAATATGTGGTGCGTACCACTTTGGCCATGTTGGTCGGGTTTATCTTGTTTTTGGTATATCTTATAGTTATAGGACGCAACGACAATTGTCATTGCTTTGGCGAGTATGTGCAGTTTAATCCTATCGAAAGTATTGTAAAGAATATTGTTTTTACGGCTGTATTGTTGTTCTGTTGGAATGTGGAGCCGTTTAAAATAAGAATAAGATGGTATATTACAGCACTCGCGATGCTTGTTCCTTTTGCCGTTGTGTTTATAGTGTCGCCTCCCGACAATTTAATGAAATATCCCACACAGGCCAAGTATAGTGTTAATGAAGAATTGTTTGCACAGCATATAGCCACCAATGGTGCTTTGGATACCCTAAATATAAGCAAAGGTAAAAAGTTGGTAGCATTGTATAGCCCCAAATGTAAGTATTGCAAGATGTCGGCACGCAAGATAAACACCATACGTCAACGCGTTAATATTCCCGACGAAAATATAATAACGGTATTTGGTGGCGAAGTTAAAGACCTTACGCCTTTTTATGCCGATACCGAAACACCGCCGTTGCAGCCAATGTTTATGGACGGCGATTTGTTTTTGCCGCTTACCTATGGGCGTTTTCCGGCAGTGTTGCTTCTGCAAGACGGCTCCATTGCAAAGGCATTTCAATACCGTAGCATAAGCGAATCAGAGATAGAGCAATTCTTTTTGGAATAGGGTAGCGACATAACCTCATTATAACAAAAAAAAGAAGTAGACATCACCTGTACGTGGTATCTACTTCTTTCATTATTGAATTACTATAGTCAACTATTGTTCGTATCCGAAGTGTTTTAGCGCTTTGTCGCTGTTTCGCCAATCTTTAAGCACTTTTACTTGCATGTTTAAGAAACACTTTCGGCCGGTAAACTCTTCTATGTCTTTTCGTGCTTCGGTGCCTATCTTTTTCAGCGACTTGCCTTGATGTCCTATAATTATACCTTTTTGGCTTTCGCGTTCTACGTATATTATAACCGAAATTCTGTCTATGTCTTCGCACTCTTGATACGACTCAACAACAACTTCGGTGCTATAGGGTATTTCTTTTTGATAGTAAAGCAATATTTTTTCGCGTAGTATCTCGCTTACAAAGAATCTCATACTTTTGTCGGTAAGTTCATCTTTAGGGAAGTAAGGAGGATTGTCGGGCAAAAGCTCCAATATCTTTTCGAATATGGCATCAACATTGAAACGTTCGCTGGCCGATGCCGGTATTATATACGCATTGGGTATTTGGTTTTGCCAATAGGCAATTTTGTCGGCAACCATATTTTGATTACTTAGGTCTATTTTATTTATCACTAAGATAATCGGTATATTCGACAATATTATCTTTTGCAATACTTCTTGACGTTTGAATGTTTCGCCCACTTCGGTAACCAACAGAAAAAGGTCGGCATCTTTGATGGCCGAGTCTACGAAAGTCATCATGCTTTCGTGTAGTTTGTAGTGCGGATTTACTATGCCCGGGGTGTCGGAGTAAACTATCTGAAAGTCTTCGCCGTTAACTATACCCATTATGCGGTGGCGTGTGGTTTGGCTTTTAGATGTTATTATAGACAACTTTTCGCCTACAAGGGCGTTCATCAATGTGCTTTTTCCTACATTTGGGTTTCCTATTATGTTTACAAACCCTGCTTTATGACGTTTGTTTTCTTCCATTAGTGATAAAACTTTGTATGAGATAATTCGTTGCAAAGGTACAAATTTTTTTCAATATAGATTGTTCATTTGAATAAAAAAGTGTACCTTTGCACACGTAAAACTATATAGATACAGATTATAACATCGTAAATGGTTGTAACTTATGAAAATATTTAGCGAGATAGGATCGTACTTAATATTGTTGAAAAATGTGTTTCATCTGCCCGAAAATCCTCGTTTATATCGCAAGAAAGTGCTTTTTGAATTAAGGGTTTTGAGCTTGGATTCGCTGCCTATTATTGCTGTTATAAGCATATTTGTGGGTGCCGCAATAGTAATACAATTGGCGGCTAATCTTAGCAATCCTATTTATCCGCGATGGATAACAGGTTTTTCTTCGCGCGAGGGTATAATGCTCGAATTTGCTCCCACTATGATAAATCTTGTATTGGCCGGTAAGATAGGTAGTCATATAGCCTCTGAGATAGGCACTATGCGTATTACCGAACAGATAGATGCTTTAGATGTAATGGGAGTAAACAGTGCTTCGTATCTTATATTGCCCAAGATAATAGCATGTGTGTTGTTTAGTCCGGTAGTTATCGTGGTAAGTATATTTTTGGCTCTTACCGGCGGTTGGTTGGCAGGTACCTTAACAGGGGTAATATCGTCGTATGACTTTATAGATGGGCTTCAACTCGACTATACCAATAAATCTTTGGTCATTAGTTTGGTTAAGGGTTTGGTGTATAGTTTTATCATATCGTCGATACCGGCATATAGGGGATACACCGTCAAAGGTGGAGCATTGGAGGTGGGCCGTTCGAGTACAAAGGCTGTGGTCGAAAGTTGTATTACTCTTATAGTTGCTAATCTTATAATAACTAATTTATTACTCTGATGATTGAGATAAAGAAATTATATAAGTCGTTTGGCGATAAAACGGTGTTGAACAACATTAATGCTGTGTTCAAAACCGGTAAAACCAATCTTACCATAGGTCGTAGTGGAAGTGGCAAAACGGTGTTGATGAAAACTATGGTGGGCTTGGAAACCATAAATAGCGGACAAATACTCTTTGATGGCAAAGATATGGTGTCGATGAGTAAGAAGGAACGCCATTTGCTTAGAGAAAGTATAGGTATGGTGTTTCAGAATGGAGCGTTGTTCGATTCGATGAATGTTGCCGACAATGTGCGTTTCCCGTTGCGTATGTTTACCAATATGACGGCCGGCGAGATGGATAAGAGAGTGGACTTTTGTTTGGATAGAGTCAATCTTGGCAATGTACACACCTTTACCACATCGGAGCTTAGTGGCGGTATGCGTAAGCGTGTGGCTATTGCACGGGCCATCGTTACCAATCCAAAATATTTATTTTGCGATGAGCCAAACTCAGGCCTCGACCCGCAAACTTCGATACTTATCGATAATCTTATAAAAGAGATTACCG
>RHMF01016696.1_pt1 | contig 10585 bp, 10 predicted proteins | sample 5365151 | NCBI WGS metagenome assembly RHMF01 (sample SAMN10266501, study PRJNA497801) | feces metagenome | isolation source: feces | host: Bos taurus | place: China: Prairie of Fairy Mountain | collected 2017-08-14 | reverse complement strand
TGTTCCGCAAAAATGTATTGCTTATTATACACGCGAATTCAGTCTTCCCAACTTCTTGCCCGAAAATGAAGATGGCACTCCAATAGGAATCAAAGCTATTCTTTGGAACCGCTACGACCACTGGGAGTATTCTTTCCTGGAGTCGAAAGATGAACAAAAAAAGCATTTCAGAGAGTGGTATCTGCGTGAATATGTCGCAAAAACCAGAACACATCGGCAATTACTGAAAACGTAGTGATTTCGTTCGAAATCTTTGATCAAGGCGTTGCCCAAATGCCGGTGAAACTGCACCCGATGTTCGCCCAATAACTCTTAAACGCATCGCCATGAAGGCATGACACTTGCGCCCGTTTCATCGCGGATTTCTCGGTCCCGGCACGGATTGCCGGGCTAAGCGGAGTGGGTTGGCTGTTGATGAGCGGTTGACCAGAAGGCAAGAAAAAAAGCCCGCTTTTGTGAGCCTTCAACCATTTATTTTGGCATTGCGTCAAGCCCTGCCCGGGTCATTAGCCCGCGTTCAATGAGTGATTGGCATCGTTGTTTGTTCAATTCGGTCCAATGACTGCCTTTGCGCCGTGGCGTAAGCCGCTGGGCGTTGCGTCCGTCGGGCAGCTTCTTGTGGGTGCTGTCAATCCAGCCGAAACATAAGGCTTCCTCCACCACCTCGATATAAGCGATGGCATCAGGACGTGGGGTTTTGCTGCGGTTGGCAGTCACCCAACACTCATCAGCGGTTGAATGGTTTTTCTCAAACCATTTCCGCAACTGACTGCGATGGTTGATATCTAACAGATTAATAATTTCCATTTAGCAAAGTCATTACCCGTGACGAAAATATTATTCCTCCTCTATAGCCGTTATCGCATCGTGCTGACAAGACTTGACACATTTTCTGCAGCCGATGCAATCGTTTGGATTGACGATTTTGGCGTGTTTGTGAATGGGTAAATCAATCTTGCCGAGAACCTGTCTCGGGCAGCTGTCGACACATGCCCAACACGCCTGGCATTTGTGCGGGTCTAACTTGACGTGCGCCGTTTGTTGCGTTGTGCCGGGGCCTTTGCGTCGCGGCCTCATGTGAGGAAAAGTATGGAAAAACGCCATGATTGTGATGGATATTGCCAGAATTAAATGGACCGCCAACAACAGTGGACGTTTGTACACCTGAAATACCATGCCGCTAGTCACAATGACCACCAGCAACACCAACATGATGGTGTGTTTTCGTTTCATTCTATAGTGATAATGCTGCAAATATACAATATATCTCGCGATATGAAGAGGCCTTACGACAATGCCCTTTTACGCGATCTACTTATTCAGCTCTTTTTCAAACAGTTTGTCAACTGCTGCCTTAACATCGGGTGCCAACACGGGAATGTTGTGAGCTTTCTCAAACTGACGAAGCTCGTTGATATCCATGTCTACTTTGTTTTCTTTTCTCAGTTGTTTGTATTCTTTCTTGTCGATATAGTTGTAGTCGGTGGCATAAGCCTGCAGCAGAATCATGTATCTGGTGCTGCTGTGGCTATGCTCTGAGGAGATCTGCCACTGTCGCATAATGAAGTCCTCTTTGCGTGAGCGTCCTTCCTCGTCGATGCGATATACTTCGTAATAAGTTTCATCTTTCTCCTTCCTTTCTTTTACCTTCTTTCCCTTGGCTTCGGCCTCGGCTTTCTTGCGATTAGCCAAAAAAATTCTGGTGTTGAAAGAGGTTGTGCGGGTGCGCGCCACGGTGTCGGTGTCAATATAGCCTAGCGTGCATACGCTGTCACTAACCATGATTCGCCCCGATGGTTCGCGGGTAAGTGTAACCAAACCCTGCTCCGCATAATCTAGAATCTTTTGATAGGTGGATTTTTCATGTATCTGACCCAATTTGTCGATACGTCCTCCAACGGCAGTGCTTATCAGGAAACGAAGAAGTCCTGATTCTCCTTTCGAAAGACTACGAGTCTTGCTCGATGTCTTTTGTTTGGAAAAATCATAAGTGTTGTCAATCACACCACCGCGGTAGTACAACGGTCCATCCTCATCAAAATAAACCAAGCGGAAATAAGTCTGCACATAGGCAAGTTCCTTAGGCTTTACCTCCACATTGGGCAGCACATAGTCTACATCTTCCATCACGATGCGGTTGTCGGTGATGTCGGCAAGGGGCACTGCTATATCTTGGAATGCAACATGCGACAGGTTCAGCACCTGAGCACCTTTGGCATCTTCGAGCCAGCCGTCATTGTCGGTTGTTCCGATAAACACACCTTTTTCGTTTGTCACGCACACATAGCCAATAGGGAGACCTTCGGTGTCAACCACTTGAATGCGTTGCGCATTCATCGTAATAACCGTTGATATAAGTATAAAAAAGAAAAAAGAAAAATTTTTCATGTTTTATGTCAATTCACGCTGCAAAGATAATCCATAAATTTGACAGTGCATAGCCAAACTAAAAAAACCGTAAAATCACTGCGGCGATGTGCCGCTCAAAGGCGAGGCACCTCAAAATATATACGGAGAACGTTCCCCGGGGGAAACCGCTCTCACCGTGCTTCGGGAATATGGATATAAGGTAACGGGCCGCGCAGTCGATAAATCCACCTGTGCCCACACATATAATTTCTTTTAGCATGGCACTAAGATACCTGATTTACCTCAACCGGAGCCTGTTTTTCTTCCGTGTTTCTGGTTCGGGGCGTGGCCGGGCGTGGCTGTGAAGCTGTCCGTGGCCCGGATTCTCTTTCCATGTAATGGGAAAATTGGGAACATTATTGATTTTGTCTTGTTGCATAAGAAAAGCGGTTATCGTACTGCAAAAGTACGGTAACCGCTCCTATGCGTAAAAGACAACTCGTCAGTCAGTGGGATTCCACTGCATGAACCATTTCTTTTGGTCTTCGTAGGGCATATTGAAGTAACGTTTCTCTTTATCCAACTGATGAATACGGAACATTTCATGGTTGGAGAGTGAGAAGTCAAACACTTCAATATTCTCTTGAATGTGTCTGGGATTAGACGAGCCGGGAATTACCGAGAACCCCTCTTGCAGATGCCAGCGAATGATAACCTGGGCGGCACTTTTGCCGTGCGCTTTTGCTATCTCAGCGATGACAGGGTCGCGCAGAATTTCGCCTTTTGAGTCACGTCCTCCCAATGGGAACCAACATTCAATCTGGATGTTATGCTTGGCGCACATCTCCTGCCAATGCTTGCGCTGGGCGTAGGGATGGCATTCAATCTGCACGATTTGCGGTTTGACGCGTGCGGTCTCGACCAGTGAGTTCCAAATACTGTCGTTCACATCGAAGTTTGAGATGCCAATAGCGCGAACTTTACCAGACTCTAATGCCTTCTCCATCTCTTTCCATCCTCCCACGTAGTCGCCGATTGACTGATGGAAATACACGAGGTCGATGTAATCAAGCCCCAGCCGCCCCAACATGCGGTCGATGGCTTTGAGCGTCTTGCCCTCGCCATACTCGTTTGGCCAAAGTTTACTTGTTACCCAAATTGAGTCGCGGCTGACACCGCTGTCCCTGATGGCTTGTCCCACGCTCGACTCGTTCTGATAGGCATGGGCGGTGTCGATGTGGCGGTAGCCGCACTTGAGGGCGGTCAACACCGAGTTGTAGGTGACCTCACCTGCCGGGATGCTGTAAACTCCCAAGCCGAACTGTGGCATCCGCACACCGTTGTTCAGGGTGAGATATGTCTGATTGTTTTGTGCGTTCATAACTGTGATGCTTAATATGGTGAATAATGTCAATAATATTTTTTTCATTTTAGTTGCGTTTTTAACCTTGTAATTGGAATTTGCCGGTACGTATCGAGGCGATGACACCGCCGTCGATGAGCAGGTCGGTTCCGGTGATGAACGAGGCATGCCCGCCCAGCAGGAACGCAGCGGCATCAGCAATCTCGTCGCTTGAAGCCACGCGGCGGGCTGCACTGGCATCAATCATGGCTTGGTAGCCGTCGCCATTGGCGTTGAACTCGTCATAGGCAAGTGGCGTAACGATGATGCCCGGCGAGATGGTGTTGATGCGCGCGCGGCGCTCTGCCCAGCTTGAGGCGGCGGCACGTTGTGCCTGCAGGTGGTTCACACGCTTGGCAATCATGTAGGCAAAGCCGCTGTTCTGCATCGCCACATTCTTGACGATGGGCAACTCAGCCAGTTGTTCGGTGGTGGCGTTCACAATCTGCAACTCGTCCTCGTTGGGGATGGGGTACATATATGCGGCTTGACTGCTGATGACAAGCCCTGCGCCTCCTGCCGCCATCACTTGCCCGAAAGCATCGACCGCATAGCCGGTCCCCACCATGTCGAGTGCCACGATGTGCTCGGGGTTGGCTTGGTTGGGCGAAGCACCGGCGGTGTCGATGAAGTACATCACGGGGCCAAGTTCAGCCGCTTTCTTTGCGAAAGCCTCAACGCTCTCTTTCTCTAATGCGTTCACTTGCATGGTTTCCACGTCGTAGCCGCTGTGAAGGAAGTCGGCACTTACTCTTTCCAATGCTTTCTCACTGATGTCGCCGAGCAGGATTTTCTTGCCCGCTGCGATGCGTCGCACGATGGCAGTACCCATGCTGCCGGCACCCAGCAGTGCGACAACTGCTTTCTTTTCGTTTCTGTCGAATATCATAGTTTGTTCTCCTGTTTTTAGTTATTACTCATGAATCTTCATCGTGCCAATCCAGCGGGTGTTTTCCGGGTCTTGATCGTTGTAGGCAGCACTTCGGCCCATGTCGAGGGCTGAGATACGCGCCATCTCGTCGTCGGCCAGCGCGAAATCGAATACGCTGATATTCTCCAGCATGCGCTCGCGGTGAACGGTCTTCGGGATGACTACCACGCCACGCTGGATGTGCCAGCGCAGGATGACCTGTCCAACGGTCTTGCCGTGAACCTGTGCAATCTCGGTCAGCACGGCATTGCGGAAGATGTCGTTGTGCCCCTCGGCGAATGGTGCCCACGCCTCGTGCTGTATCTGCTCCTTCTTCATAAATTGATTGGCGGCCTCTTGCACGAAGAAAGGATGCGTCTCAATCTGGTTTACAGCGGGGCGTATCTCATTGTGCAGCGCGAGGTCGATGAGACGGTCGTTGGAGAAACTGGTGACACCGATGGCACGGATGCGCCCCTCGTTGTAGAGTCGTTCCATCGCACGCCATGCAGCGTAGTAATTACCATAAGGTTTGTGGATGAGCCACAGGTCAAGATAATCGAGTCCGAGCTTCGCCATCGATGCGTCGAAAGCCTTGAGCGTATCATCGTACTCATGGTCCTGCACCCATAGTTTGGTGGTAACAAACAATTCTTCACGCTTCATGCCCGATGATTTGATGGCTGCGCCAACGGCCTGTTCGTTCATATACGACGCTGCAGTGTCAATGCTGCGATAGCCCACTTCGAAGGCATTTTCCACCGCTTGTTGGCAATCCTTCAAATCATTCACTTGAAAAACACCGAATCCAATCATCGGCATCTTCACTCCGTTGTTTAATGTTACGTATTCCATATTCTTTACTCTGTTTTTAGTTCAACATTCTTGATAAATTTTGCGGGGTTTCCGCCCACTATTGGGAGCCACATCTTTGGTCACTACCGCACCGGCGGCGACCACGGCATTCTCGCCTACCGTAACGCCCGGCAGAATGGTCGCTCCCGCCCCAATCCATGCGTTGTGGCAGATGTGAACAGGTTTGCACAGCAGCAGCACATGTTCGTGCAAGTCGTGATTGTTGGAGATGAGTTGCACGTTGGCGGCAATCATCACGTCATCATCAATGGTGATGCCGCCGCGCGACATCATCAGGCAGTTGGGCATTATCATCACATTCTTGCCAATCTTGACCATATCGGCGCACACGCAATTCAGCGGCGGTTGCACCATACTTCCCTCACCGATGTTGTTGAGGAACAATTCTTTTACAAGGTTATTATACTCGTCTGTATACGGCATCGTATGGTTGATGTTGAATATCAACTTCGCGTCTCTCATATACCGCTCCATTTCTTCGGGGGTGGTCTTGCGAGGGTCTACTACAAATGGTTCCATATTTTATCGTTTTGTTTAACGACACAAAGGTATATATTGTTTGCCAACCTGCGAGCAGATTATGCTTAAAAGTTTCAGCCCCCGATGTTCACCACTCTCTACTCACGGAGCGAAGTTGTAAAGCCTTTAACCACGCGCAGCCTCATGTATGGACTGGTTTCACCTTACAAAGTAAAAACCCACGTTGATGCCCACAAACTCCATCAAGTCGTTAAACTGCACATCCTGACCCATCAATATACGGCGGTCGCCGTCGCACTCCTTCAACAAGTGAAACAGCGACTCCAAATAACCGATGTCGAAATGCCCCAACTCCTTAACGTCGCGGTGCAACAATTCGTCGCAGTCTTTGGCAAACTGGTAACGCGCCACATCGCCCATGCTCTGCCATGCTATCGCAACGATGCGACCCGCAAAATGCGCTATCATGGCACTACCGCCAGTGAAACGGATTTCGTAACCCTCGGGAGTCCATTTCGCGCTCGCATCACTCACTTGTATTACCCCAAGCGGATGATAAACACGCAACGCCCAGTTGACCTGCTTAACCAATTCTTTCTTATTCGTGTACATAATAAAAAACTTTTGCCGTGATTAAAAATCTCACGGCAAAGTTACCTTGCAACCCCAATCCCACAAAAGACAAGAAAACCGCCCCATTTCTGAGACGGTTTTTATCATTTATGAAGCCAACAAATTTAGATTTTCAAGTGAAATCTTAACTTTTTGCTCTATCAATCTCATGTGTTCTTCCATATAATCCCAATCGGGTTGGAAATCACTTGTTATTGGCAACGTGATAGATTCTTCTTTCAAAAGATCTGGAAATAAACCATAATTATATGAATACTTGGCTGAAATTTTTTGTAAACAAGTCAACAAAAATCTACAAGCAAGAGGCGACAAAAAACGTGTATCAATGTAATAAATATCACGCCCAGAACACCATTCTTCTTCTTGATAAAAAAACGCAGAATTCTCTGCACCAAAGGATATAACTCCTGCTGGGCTCGTTTGAAGTGACAATTTACTAACCCTATATTTAATACCGTTATCAAATTTACTACGAACTATATATGGAATACCACTCTCATTTTGTTGCACTTGATGCGTGTGGTAAACCTGAGGCTTTATTATATTTGGAAAAAGAGAACCTATCTTGAATTTACGCCACTTCGTTGTGTCAATTTTTACCCTCGATTTACCCCCCCCCTACAACGTCGGTTATCAATTTAATATTTGCGCTGACTTTTTCTTTGATATTAGACATAAAGTTTTCCATATATGCCCAGTCAGGGTTATGCTCTTTAGTTGATGGCAATTTAATCGTTGTTTTTGCCATCTTCTCTGCAGTCCACTTGTCAACATAAGCATACCTTAAACCAATTTTATATATAACAGCACATAAAAATCTTGCTATATTTGGTGTAATTGAAAACTTCGGATATAGGACGTTTACATCATCAGTTGCCCAATATGGCTCAGTTTGATAGAATGATTGGCCAATAGAACCATTATAACACACAGTTATCGTTCCTGCTGGGTGTAAATGTTCAACATTACCTATTTTTGCTGTAACACCATTATTAAATGCCGTAGCACCAATGTAGTTTATTTCACCCTCCTTCATATCAGCCTTCGTTAGACGAGTGCCTTTAACGATGTCAAATAAGGCACCAATGCAGAACTCTTGCCAATCGTTTGTATCTATTTTTTTCATTTATTCGACATTTAATGTTATAACCGTGTTATTATTGATTTGTGATATTTGGCTGCTGTATAAAACTTTTTGTAGCAACCTTTCGCCAAAATCTTTTGCATCAATACCCTGCTTAAAAAGCTCAAAATCCATCATTGTCCTAACAAAATCTTCTTCAAAGATTTCAAAAGGCTTTTCGGGCATTTGATAAGAAAGATGTTCATTAGGATGGATAATCTGCCTTGTATGGTAAAGATAATCATCGCCATTTTGAATTGCTCGAATCCAATAATTTTCTTTCTCCGGCCATCTATTCTTTATGTCTTGTCGACCTTGATTCTTTACTGTTTCAAGCCCATCTTCTTCAATATAATAACCTATAATGTCTTGACCATTTTGAGGTAAGCCGGCTGTAAACACAAATACAGAAGTAGTTATACCTTGACCAAAAAACAAGTTTTCGGGCAACTTTACAATCATGGTTAATCTATGATTCTTGAGTAATTTATTACCAAACTTTTTGTCGGTCATATCTTTCTCAAGTTTTTTGTCGGGTAATATGAAAGCACAGATTGTCCCTTGCGGTACAGAATTCAAAACATTCATGACAATCTTTAAGCAGCCATATTTCCGCTCAAATGGTGGATTCATCAAAACTTTGGTTATTCCCTTTGATTTAATCCAATCACACGTTTCTTCTGTCCTTGAATCTAATTGTTCAAGATTTGTTTTACCGTCTTTGTGGATAAGCATATTTGCACAAGCTAAAGCAAATATTTCCCTATCAAACTCTATACCAAAAAGTTGATTACGTTTGATTGTTTTAGCTTCTTGTGTGCTAACGCCCCCAACTTCGCGAATCATATTACACATCGCTTTGACAAGGAACGCACCCGAACCACAAGCAGCATCAAGCACACAATCATCTTTATGTACGCCTATTAATCGGTACATGAACGAAGTTATATGGTCGGGCGTGAAAACTTGCCCTGACTCTGACTTTTTCTTGTAACGGTTAAATTCATTAAAGAATATACCCATTACATCTTCACCATTCCAATAGTCGGAGTTTACACATTCTGAAATGTCTGCAATCCATGAAATAAAATTATTGATAGCATCTTGGTTTCTATCATTATTCATTTCAATAGAATTATATACACTTGTTAGTGTCTGTAATTTCAGATTTTGCTGTAAATCTTCCTCTATTGTTTTGTTTAGAGTGCTTAATATGCTTGATTTGAGTGTTGGGAAATCCATACCCTTATTCAGAAGTGCTCCATAGCGTTTAGCAACTAAGGCACACGCTGTAAAAATCATTCGGTGGTAAAGATTTTTAATCCCAAACTCTGTATGTAGAGTGTCGTTAATTTGCTTTGTTAGGCGATATATTTTTTGTTTGTCAATACTCTGCTGTGTAAAAAGGCTCTTATAGTAGTGCTTGTGTTGTAGCGTAGAAGCGATGCCGGTAATTTCTTCGTCATTCTTAAAAACACGAATATCAATACCATTATACAATATTCCGATAACTTTTGAATATTTCTTTTGAACAATCGCAATATTCTTTTTTAATTCAAGCACCCATTTTTCTTTTGATAAATCTTCCTTTTCAGATTTGGTTTCAAGAATTATCGCAACTGCCCCTTTGTCTTTAGGCAAATACCAACCGTCCGGCTTATTGTTATTGCCGGAGAACCCCAATTGATTAAATGTAGTGATTTGTCCTGTACCCTGTTGTACATTCTCTTCACTATCATCAAATCCGAGAATTATTTTGGCATCATCTCTTACTTGGTCTTCTGTCCTCATATATATTATATGAACTTTATGTCGTTAAGTTATTTGATGGTGAATTTGCGTTTTACGAAATTGCAAAGTTACTCATATTTTCTTATATAACGTCTATTTTTGAGCCGAATTGCCCAAAAACGCCCAAAAAGGGCACTGCGACTAAAAAAAAGGGCACTGCGACTAAACACCGCAGCACCCTTCACAATATATGAGCAACAATTTGGAAAAAAGCTCTTTTAATTATGTCGATTTCGACACAATTTAGGTCAAAATATCAAGGTAGATTCGCGTGAAAATTGGATGTTGCTGAATTTCAATGACTTTCAATCGTTGGTGGATTCGAGTGAAAATCAAAATTTTGTTAAAAAAGGGTACTGCGACTATACACCGCAGCACCCTTCACAATATATGAGCAATTATTTGAAAAATTCTCTCTAATCACTCCTCTCTACTCACTCCTCACGGAGCGAAGCGGAGTTAATTCGCATGTTGGCCGGCCGAGGTTCACTGACCGCACACCGCACTTCGTGCGACTTATGCTGTGAACTCGCCCGAGCCGCTAAAGCGGGTTGATGTTCGCTGAGTAGCAAACACTTGAATGAGCATAGTTTCACTAATCGCTAATCACTCATCAGTCACCGTTAAGGTGACTTCCCGAGCATCGCGATGCTCATTCAAGGTGGTGAGTTGGATGAACGGTACATCGACTTTGCAGCCTTGCCAGTCGTTGAAACGGATGATGATTTGATGGACGGCGATTGAGCGGTCGACTTTCGGCTTGTGCGTGGTGACGGCTTACGGGGCGCACAGCTCGCAGCAGTTGCAGGCCTTGCGGAGGTGCATCGCCACCGGCGGCTCGCTGTCCTGCACATAGAATGTGAAGGCGCGTTGCCCGGCGTGCAGGCACCCCTGGCGGGGTGAAGAGGGTTAATTATTGTTAATTTTTGGGTGAAGGCGGTGGTGGGGTGGGGTGGAGTGGAATGTTTTGTGTAATTTTGCGGTCGATTTCGCGGCAGGCTCGACGACGTAATGACCCGTT
>RHMF01001536.1_pt1 | contig 10585 bp, 14 predicted proteins | sample 5365151 | NCBI WGS metagenome assembly RHMF01 (sample SAMN10266501, study PRJNA497801) | feces metagenome | isolation source: feces | host: Bos taurus | place: China: Prairie of Fairy Mountain | collected 2017-08-14 | reverse complement strand
GGTTCAGCCAATATATTTTTATAAATCTTATTATAGGGTAGATCCGCATGTCCCTACGGTGCACAAAAGCGGAGTTACGGGATATCCAACTTATTTTGTGAGGTCGAGGATGAAACTATATTGGAGCCTCGTGCAAACTATCTTGATGGTCCAGGTTTGCGGTGGAGTATTTTTAATATAGTACTATATGCATTTACACCAAAGTGCATATAATAGTGTATTAAAAGTTGACACAATGAAAAATTTTTGATATACTAATAATGTAGATGTAGTATAAATTGCTTTTTGGCAAAGGACTATGTCCCTCACATCTACAACATTTCAATCCCTTTCCAAAGCCGAGCTTTTTATGCTCGGCTTCTTTTTTTATTTGATTTTTTATTAAAAATATATTATAATATTTATATAAAATGAAAAGAGATGGTAAAGATGAAAGAAAAAGATTATATCTTAACATTTGAATTTAATCCACATAATGTTTTATTTTTAGTAAATAAAAATGAAGATGCTTTTCAAATATATGAAAATGGGAAGTATATAGACACATGGTATGTAGACCCTATAAGTGTAGCAGATGAAATTCGAAGAGCTATATATTTTCATTATCGTAAAGGATATAATACTAAGGTATTAGGATATGGACATGAATTTGATGATGAAGAAGATTTCCAAGCTGAAACTTGGACTTTAGCTTGGGCTGTTGCTAGTTGGATAGAACCTTCTTTTTGGACGGTTTTAACAACTCCACACGCAAGTGGTTTATGGACTAAATTTATTTTACCTAGAGCTATTGTAGATAATGATGAATTAAAAATGGTTAGATGGTTAAATTATTATTTTACAACAAATAAAAAAAGTAAATAATAAAACAGAAGGGATTGATTTATTATGATAAGCAAAAAACAATTATTAGAAAATTCAGAACCTCAATATGAAGAAATGATTAAACAATTAGATATTCCAGGCTTTTATAAATGTATGGCTCAATATACAGGAATAGAAATACAATACTTAAATGAAACTATGATAATGACATATTTAAAAACTTGGTTAGCATCTAAATATCATTTATTCAAATTTTTAGGAAACAAAATTAAAGTTGATATGCCTATTTCATATGTAGAAGAAGTTGAAAGTGAAAAAAGAATTGAAGAATTAGCAACTAAGTATCCACAATTTTATCATTGGTTAGATATGTTTAAATATATACAAAACAACAAAATTGCTAAAAATGATATAGGTTATAGCTATAGAGAGGCATTAACAAATTGCTTCCCAGGCTACCAATATGATGGAGTATCTTTAACACACTTTTTTAAATCAAAATTAAACGCTCCAGATGAATTAGTTACCGATCTAGGTCGTGTATGGGAAAATTCAGAGGTTGCCGCAAACTTTACTATATCTATTGACCCAATAGATATAATGCTATCAAGTGAAAATCCATATAATTGGACTTCTTGTTATAGACTTGAAAGTGATGGTTTTACAGAAAGTCATGCAGATGGTTGTTTGGCGGGGGTTCTTGACTCAGCAACATTAATTACTTATATATGGAACAATGAAGGTAAATTTACTTTATATGATAAATATACTTTCAAAAATGTAAGATATAAGAAAATGAGAATGACTATTGCTACAAATAAATATTGTAATGCAATACATTTTAATGCAATATATCCAGGCAAACACTCATTAAGTAAAGATTTTTGTAAATTATTAAGAAATACTGTTGAAGATTTCTTTGCAAAACAATTAAATGTAGAAAATAAATGGGCGCGTAATGGGGATCTTATTACCTGCAGCCGAAAACATTGGGAATATGGTTATGCTGAATATAGTTCAAGTAATGTTTGGTATTTATCTTCAGTTCCTGTTGAAGAGATTATAAATATTGAACCTTATAATGAAACTATTTATTGTCCATGTGGATGTGGAGAAAAATATTATGGAACAGAAGGATGCTCTGATCACGGATTAGAATATAATGGTTATGGGCATTTGAATGAAAATTATCAAGAAGAACAAAGCTATTGTGAATATATAGATGATTATGTAGATTGCGATGGGGACTGTGAAAATTGTAGTATATATAATGAGAATCATATGGTTTGTGAATTAGATAATTCTCAAGAATGTGAAGAAAGTTCTTGGGAGATGCAAGATGAGGGATGCTTCGATCCATATAATAGTAATGTTGTAAGTTGTGGAGACCATTGTGAGGGCTGTCCTTTCTATGCAGCTCATCATAGGGAAAATCCTGATGCTGCAGATATAGCATATGAAGATTCCTGCCTAGAAGAGAATTAGTTGATTTTTTAAAAAATTTTTGATATAATATATATACAATAAAAAAGAAAAGTAATTTCTTTTTTATAAAGAATGTACCAGAGAAGCGAACTCTGCTTATAATTTAATGTGATACGAAACAGTAAGCCTTGTGGCGAGAATGTTCTTAGCGGAACTCAATTACATTAAATCATCGTGAATACAAAAAACACTAATTATGCATAAAAGCCCTTATAAATCGGGCATATAATAGATTTATTGACTTTTTCTTTTTAGATTTTCAACGAGGAAAACTTATATTACTATGGTAAATTCTCCACCATTCACAGAAGACAAGGGAAATTATGATGGCAATTGGGAGAACACTCTCCTGCGGACCGAAAAAATGCAAATTAGATTAGCTTCTGAGTAATATTAAATCCTAATGATACAAGATGGATGCATCAGGAAACTTAGGTTAGTGCTGCCCTACTATAGATGGAGGCAGAGTGTTGAGGTGGCAATCTACCTTTAGAGCACGCTTTAGCATTTCTATAAACGAGCACGTGGAATATGAGACATCATATTCTTTTTTTTATTGATTTTTATTAAAAAATATTATATAATATATATATAAATAAGGGAAAAGGTGATTGAAATGGAAAAGAAATTAAATATTAGAGTAAGAGAAGATTTTGATATACAAGAATTTCTTAAAGATGCAAAATTCATAGATTGCGGGGCTAGTAAATCTGCATTTGTTAAAAATGGAATTTGTTATAAAATCCCTATTGGATATGAAGAATTAGATTCAAACGCATTTACAAAAACTTGTGAATATCCTTATGAAGATGAAGATTTTGCTTATTTTGTAGATAATACAATCGCCGCAGAATATCCTGAATTAGTTTGGTCTATTGGACAAATTATTTATGAAATAATGGTTTGGGAGCATCTTAAAGAATTAGAGGCTAAAGATTATGATATTTCATGTTTTGCCGCAATTAAGGACTATTATATAGACAAACAAGGAATTCCTGTAATAGAACAAGAATTTGTTCATTGCAGTCCTGAAACTTTATTCCATTTACCTCATTATAATGGAGATTTATTTGAACAAGAACACTCTTCATTATTACATGCTTTAAGTGATATGGGATTTAGTTTAAGAGATATTAGATCAGGCAATATGGCATATAATGAAGATGGAATATTAAAATGTTTTGATTTTGGTATTTCAAGTTTTAGTCCTATTGAAAATTATGATACCTATAATGACTATTGTAGTTATTCAGGCAGTTATGAATATTAGAAAGAAGGAATGAAATTATGATAAAATTAACTTATGAAGAACCAGCTTATTATTATCCAAATATTGATATGGGGCAATTATATGATATGAAAACAGAAATAACTTTGGATAAAGATATAGATGCTGGGGAAGCTATAAAAACTTTTATGAAATTATTAAATATTGCAACTTTTAGAGTAAGTATAAAAACTTTAGAAAATTTAATTCAATATTTAAAAGATGAAGGCTATGAGGACGATGAAAGGGTGATCTAATATGAGAAAAGCTGAAAGAATAGATGAATTTTTAGAAAAATTTGGGAAATTATGGAAAGAAAATGCTCAAGACTGGCGTTTTGGACAATTAATAATTAATTTCTTTGGTACTTTAAAGCGTGATCCATGGTTCTATGAAGAAGATGAAATGATTGCCGCTTTTGAAGAGTATTGGAAAGAATTAAAAGGAAATAAATAGTTTTTATATATTGAACTTTTCTTAATTTTATTATATAATATTTATATAATAAAGGAAAGGAGAGTTGTAAATGTTAAACCAATTTATTATTGTAGGGCGTATAAAAGAATTAAAAGATAAATGTATTACAATAGTAGTAGCTCGTCCTAATAAAGATAAGAATGGTAAATATGGCAATGATATTCTTGATGTTCATATAGACGCTCCAACAATTTGGAAGAGTGTTAAAGAATATTGCGGTAAAGGTGATATAGTTGGGATCAAGGGTAGAATTACTTCTCATTGCAGATTAATTGCTGAGAAAGTTACATTCTTAAGTTCAAGAAGAAATGATGATTAATTGATTTTTTAAAAAAATTATTATATAATTATAATGTAATAAAAAAAGAAGAAAAAAAGTAAAGAAAAAACTTTACAAATATAAAAATTTTTGATATAATAAGTGTACAAAAATGATAAATGATTTTATTGATATTAAAAATAGGAGTTTAACTCAGTTTTCTCCTTTATCAAAAAAACTTTTATAATATATTCTGGTTTGAAGGTTTATCCCGTGTATTATTACCAAAAAATCTTCATTACATTGACCTTTTCCCATAAGGGTATATATAGATAAAGTTGTAGGTAGCCAAAGAATAAAGGCACGAAAGAAAATAGAGGCTCCGATAAGAGGACATCAGGGTTGTTACCCCTGCGACTTCGGTCGTACAAATTAAAAAAGGCTGTGCAACCTCAATAGGAGTGCTGAAGTGGTGAAATGCCCTTCCCTACAACTTTAATTGATTTTTTATAAAAATTATTATATAATATATATGTAATAAAGAAAAGAAATGAATTAAGTTTTATTATAATATGCTTAAATGACATGGAAGAGTTTTCCACGAGAATTGGAACGAAAGATTGGGGACGCCCTGTGGTGTAATTTAGTAACACACTTCCGAAAAACATTTAAACATATTATAATAAATCTTAATTGATTTATTAAAAAAAATATGATATAATATATATGTAAAGAAAAACAAAGCGATAAATATTACTGGATTATTCAGGTGCCTAATTTCTTTACAGATATATTACATTATATTATATAATGTAATTAATGTTCTTTGATAATTGAAATATTTTGAACCACTTGAAAAACTCTGCCAATTTGCAAGGTGGAGGGTGGATTCGGTCGCCAACTTCATGGTTCGGGGTGGGAATCCTGAATGGACGGAGATGCAGCAAAAGGTAACGATTGCCGCCAGATGGGTTAAGAGCTCAAAAAAGGAGGCTGAAGTGGGAATTTATTATTTAAGTAAGGTATAACATTCTGTCGTTGTAATCTTGACAGCCCTGTGGGTGTGTAGAGTAGGAGACCTAGGTATCTGTGGTGGATATAAGGTTGGAACGTCCTATCAAGACCAATAAACAATTTAGATGCAGTTGAAGTCCAGAAGTGGACTATAAGACGAGGATGTTAGTGCAAGTAGCGGAAATCTGCATATATAGAGAGCAATGCACGCAATGGATTGGTAATCCATATATTTTGGTAAATATGATAAAAAGCCTAATGCCCGTGAACGTAGTGTGTAACAACCACATATAGATTTTAAGGGGGTTGACCCTAGGTAAAGAAGATTATGAGGTAGCTCCTCATATGAGGCTCTTTACTTTCTATTGACTGAAGCTAACTTAATAGATAGTCTTAATGCGAGGAGCATCAAAATATTTTAATTATTAAAGAGCATTAATTGATTTTTTATAAAAAATATTATATAATATATATGTAATAAAAAAAGAAAAGGAAATTGGTGGTAGGAATAATTCCTATAACGTAATATGATGTATTTCATAACCAAGAGTACTAGGGTAGCACGTTATGCCTCACATGACACCACGGGAAGTGAGGGGACCCGATAGGTTTGGCAACTACCGAATTCAATAAGTTGTAAGGTCGGCTACAGGACCGTTTGGGATACCAAACAATGGTGTAGTAGAGTGTTTATGGTTTATTAGTAATAACCGCAGAGTTCACGGCTTTAGGAGAAACTGAAAAAACTAAAGGATAGCTAGGTAATCTTGATTGAGTTGGTATCCCTAGCCGCCATAAAGTGTAATGGAATCAATAGAGTTAGTAATCTCTGGTGTTAGGGGTCGGTAAAATTACATTTTGTTAATATAATAGAAAGGTATTGAAGAGGTGATTGTAATGGAAAAATTAACAAAGAGAGATTATTTTGAAGCATTAAAGGATGCTGTTAAAGGAAATGAAAGGGAAGCTGAATTCGTTGAATTCTTAGACAAACAAATAGCATTAGTTTCTAAGAAAAGAAATGGCGAAACTAAAGTTCAAAAAGAGAACAAAGAAGTAGCTGAAAGAATCTATGACTATATGGTTGAAAATGATGCTGAATTAACAGTAGCTGAAATTATGGATACATTTGGATTAGCAACTTCACAAAAAGTTGTTGGAGTTATGAAATCTCTAGTATCTGCTGAAAAAGTAGTTAAAGGCAAAAATGATAGCAAAAAAGTTACTTACAAAGTAGCTTAATAATAAACACCCAAGCAATATAAGCTACAAAGTAGCATGCAAATAGATAATGGAGATGGGTGCCATGATTACCTGAAGCAAACCATCTGGTTTGCTTCTTTTCTTTTATAAAGGAGGAGTGAAAATGAAACAAAAAGTAAATGAAGTAAATGGACTACAAGAATATTTAAAAACAATTGGACAATATGATACATATACATTAGAAGAAGAACAAAAAGCATTCCAATCCTTGGCGGCAGGAGATCCGCTTGCCCGCGAAGATATAACTAATCATAATCTTAAATTAGTTGTTGCTATTGCAAAGAAATATAAAGGTAAAAGTGCATTAAGTTTTGTTGATTTAATCCAAGAAGGTTCTCTTGGTTTAATGGCGGCTATTGATAAATTTGATTATACTTTAGGATATAAATTTTCTACTTATGCAACTTATTGGATAAAACAAGCAATGGTTAGAGCTATTGTTGATAAAGGGCGTGCAATTAGATTACCAGCACATATAAATGATAGATTATTAAAAGTTAAAAAAGTTGAACGAGAATTAACTGCAGAACTTGGATATAGTCCAAGTAATGAAGAAATAGGAAATAAATTAGGCATTTCCGCACAAGAAGTTCAAGATATATATGATATGAGTATGAACACTTTATCATTAGACACTCCTGTTAGTGATGATGAAGAAGTTGTTATGTCAGATATGATTGAAGATACTCATTTTACAAGCCCTACTGAAAACGTAGCACAAATTGATTTAAAAGAACAAATTATGAAAGTTTTAGATAGTCTAGATCCGCGTGAAAAAGAGGTTATCATTAGAAGATATGGTTTAATAGATGATGAACCTTTAACTCTTGAAGAAGTTGGAACTTTAATGGGGCTATCTAGAGAAAGAATAAGACAAATTGAAGAAAAGGCTTTAAGGAAGTTAAGAAATCCTATAAGAAGTAATCAATTAAAAGCATATATGGCAGAGATGGTCGCTTAAAGCTGATCATCTCCAGTTATTACAGGCGTATGATCTGCTATTGCCGCATCCTGACGATTTATATTGACATTTTTTAAAAAATATGATATAATATTTATATAATAAAAAATTAAGAAAGGGTTTGATGTTAAATGAAGAATTATATCGTAATTGATGTTATGGAACATGAAATTTATAGGTTTTCAAATGAAATTGAAATGGGAATGGCTCTTGATGGTATATTAGAATATCGTGATAGAATAGAAATTCCTTATAAATTAGTTAATTATAATTTTGGTAAAATAATTGCTATAAGAAGCATATAGGAAGGGTGATTGATATGTTTGATTATACTTTAGAAGATGGAAAAGTTATAAGAATTAATAAAGCCACTATTGATAATTTAGTTAATACATTAGGGGTTGATGAAGATGAAGCTATTCAAATCTATTTAGAAGATGAAGGCTATGAAATAAATGAGGAACAAGAAGAATTAACTAAAAAAGCAAAAGATAATAAAATAACTGCAACAATACATAAAGCAGAAGGTAAGAAAAAAGAAAGAAAAAAAGTTGAAAGAAAACCAAATCCAGATAAAGAATTTTTAATACAAACTTTATTTGATGCTCTTGATATAGAGGGTTGTGATAATAGAGTTGTTGAGAATATTGGTAAAATTATCACTTTTGAATATAATGGGAAGAAATTTAAGTTAGACCTTGTAGAAACTAGAGTTAAGAAAAACTAACTCTAGTTTTTTCTTGCAAAAACAAGGATTTCCGCATCTCAATATAAGAAGGGGTATATTTTTACGAATGTGGAATTATGAGAATATTGCGAGAAAATACGAAAATTTTACCATAAAACCATTGGAAAGTATGGAAAAATTTTAGTATAATATAAATGAGGAGGATATATATGACACAAAAAGAATTAGCTGAAAAATATGGGTTCAGTGAAAGCACAATTTATAAAAACTTCCTCCAAGTACAAAGAAGTATATTAAAACAATATGGGGTAGAGATAATTAAGCAAGGAAAAGGTAAGAAGGCTAATTATATAGAACAAGAAAAATCTGAAGAAAAACAAATGGAAGATTTAAAAGAGTTTCTAGAAAAGAATCCCGCAATAAAAGAATACTTTGAAGGTATTGAGGGGTAGGTGCGGTTATGGATATAGAGAGTGTTTTAATCAGAAAAGATTGGATACAAGATGTAGAAAATATATTGGATTCCGCACAAATGGAAAAACTATGTTATGGTTTAATTATGTACGGGCTATATGGTACAAAATTAGAAACTGATGATGGAATGCTTCAAATGGGGCTAAATCTTATATATAGTCAAATGGATAAAATGGGGGCCACTTATTCTCGAAATAGGGCGGCATCTGAATTGGGGGCTGAAAAGAGGGCTAGGTTGGATCCAATTCGTATTTGAAAGCTATATAATGAAGAAAACCTAAGCGGAGCTGAAATTTTAAAAGTACTAGAAGAAGAAGCGGGTTGCCGCATACCTAAAAGTACATTATATAGTAATAAAGGTTGGCAAGAAAGAGAAAATAGAAAACCAAGTTTTATGAAAACAGAAAATGTGGAAATTTTAGAAAATTCTGAGAATTACGAAATTGGAAAAGATGTAAATTCCGAAAGTACGAAATGGGAATTCTAAGAATTTTTCGTAATTTACGAAAATGGAATTACGAGAATTCCAGGTACGGATCCTAATATAATATAATAGAATTTCGTAATTCTTGCCTTCGGCAATTCATTACGAATAGGCGCCGCACAATTTTCGTATAATGTTAGGAGTGAAGTAAATGAAAATCAGTATAGAGAATGAAGAAGATAAAGAGTTAATAAAGAATTGAAAGCAAGATATATATAATGATATATGGAATATAATGATTAAGTATGATATAGATATAAGAAAGATGAAGATAAATAAGAAAAAAGAATTTATAGATGAGATATATAATAAAATAAAGATATATAAAGATATGGAAGCAGCATTGCCGCCTTCTAATACTATTACTATTGTTAATAATGGATTTAAGCCATATAGAAAAATAGGTGATATGGATATTAATTATGGTGTTGATGCTATTGTTTATGATGATATATATAAGAAGAATGGGTTAGACATAGTTTATGGACCAGATGGTATATATAGTAAATAGTAGTAAATAGTAAATGATAGAGGTAAATAGTAAATAGTGGGTGTGTGGTGCCGCGACGCGTCTCATATACCCCTAATTTAATTCAAAAAACGAAAACGATAGTTTAAAGTAAAAAAATAAGAGTCTTATAGACTCTTTTTCTAATTCGATTTGCCTATTGTTTGCTTCTCATTTTGCTTGACTATTGTTTTCATGATAAAATGTTCGTTAAAAGTAAAAAAAGTTGGCTTAAAATGCCAAACTTGATTTTTTATTAAAAATATATTATAATTATAATGGGAAAGTATTATTATTTTTTTTATTATTATATATATCACTCCTATTATATATATTATATAATAAATTATTAAAAATGTCAATGATTAATGCGGAAGCCCGATCAATGCAACATTAGACGCGAGTTTGGATCCGTAAGAGATTTTTTTAAGTCGTTTTTTTACATTATAATTAAAATTTTTATTTTGTGCAAATTACGCCACCTTTCGCAAAATTTGCGACAAGTAACATATAGTGCATATAATGTTGCACGAACCGCGGTTTTGGCACTTTCACTATTTTGGGAATCCATATAGATGCGCCAAAGGCCGCTAGAAGTCGCAAAAAATTTGCATATAGGCCCGTCGCGCGAAACTCGGAAGTTAGCCAACTTCACGAGGTTTACGACTGGTTGACATTTGTTTGACGCTTGGTTTACGCTCGATACGTCCGGTTCCGTTGTTAAGTTTTAATTATGGGAAAATTTATTTTTTGTCAAATTTGTGTAAAATAGCCAAAAAAATCTCAAAAATGCTTGCTTTTTTAAATTTTCGGCGCATGAATGTGATAATGGCCAGCGTCGCGCCGATTTTTTTAACAACTGAGCCTGGTGTATCCGCCT
>RHMF01001535.1_pt1 | contig 10596 bp, 20 predicted proteins | sample 5365151 | NCBI WGS metagenome assembly RHMF01 (sample SAMN10266501, study PRJNA497801) | feces metagenome | isolation source: feces | host: Bos taurus | place: China: Prairie of Fairy Mountain | collected 2017-08-14 | reverse complement strand
CATCACATTTGCAATGTGAATTTGCGGTTCGAGTCCGATACGATCCACCACGCGGTGGTGTAAAGGTAGCATATTAGTCTCATAAGCTAATGATCTTAGTTCGATTCTAAGCTGCGTAACCGCCCCGTTCGTCTAACGGTTAGGACGCGAGATTTTCATTCTCGAAATAGGAGTTCGATTCTCCTACGGGGTACTAAAAACTATTCGGAGTTAAGTGGAAGCCCGCCTCTGCGCTTGGTCCATGAGTACCTTGAACTCATAGAACACTTATCGGGACACGAAGGTTTTATAGTAGATCCTTCATTTTTTAAAAGTATTTATTAATGAAACGTATTAAAAAGAAATTATCTGAAATGAAACCATTTACTGATTATATTCCGTCAGTACCTAAAATGGAAACTCCTGAAGATTATCAAGAATATGTTGTAAAGAATTATATTCGATGTGGTGCAATACCTAAGAAGGATTTGATTGTTGGTAAAACGTATTCAGGTAGTTGTAGAAATGCTTCAGAAGCAACTTGGAATGGAGAAGTATTTATATATAAACGTACAAAATTCGGATGTACATTTGATGAAAAAAAAAATAAATCATTTTGAGGATGACAATGGGTATGATTTATTTGTACCAATAAAAGAAATATAACTCGAAAAAGGGTTTATAGTAGAGTATAAATGATTCCCAGAAACCCTGAGTAGCCTATTTCCGGGATAGGTGAACAGCCAGAGTATAAGTATGCAACCTGATATGAAGCTCAAGGAGTGCTGTTAGGAATCGGTCTGTGTAGCATGTACAGACAAAAGAATGAATGCCGTTCTCACTTATCGTTAAAGTGAACCTGCTTCCTTCGCATAGTGGTCGATTGCGCCTCACTTGTAATGAGGATCCGTTAGGACACGTTGGTTCGAATCCGACAGGAAGCTCTAAATAATTAAGTTATGTATAGAATATTTTCTTGTTATGAACATTGGGGTAAAACAGGGATAGAAGTAAGTAAATGGTTTCCGATAGGACATGAATATAAAACCAAAAAAGAAGCAGAAACTTATTTAAACGAATATAAAAAACTATCCGATTACACAGATAAAAAGACTAAACTAAAACATTTCTTCGAAATAAGAGAAAATTAAATATTACAAGGCTGATTTAGGAATAAACCAGTTCGAATCTGGACAGCCTACAATGGGCATTGTACCCAGGTAGATTACCAATTTAACTAATATTTAATTTTTATGAAACAGTTATGTTTAATCGCAGCTCTTTTGACACTTTCAAGCTGCTCTACAGTAGGTGTTTTAACTGAAAGTGCATACCATGAACAAACAGTGGATCATCGTGTATACACAGGAAGTGTATCGTATGATGTTGATCCCAAAGAACTTAGAATGCATTAATTTTAATGCAAGTAAGAATGCAAAGGGCATTCTTACTGATGTGTGGAGGGTAAGACCTCCATTTTTTGTATAATAAATTTTATAATAATTTTTACATATATTAACTTGCATATTGTATTAATAATATATATAATTGATTCAGAAAGATGGCGAGATGGCGAAAATGGTAACCGCAGCAGACTTAAAATTTGCCGAACCGTAAGGTTCTTGGGGGTTCGAGTCCCCTTCTCGCTACAATATTAACTAAAATTTTAAGAATTATGAATAATGTATTTTTTGGAAATGAGGGCATGACCTCAACTACAGCTTCATTTTATGCAAATATTGCTAAAGAGTTACAAGAAGCAGCTGCTGAAAGATTGAATAGCGTAAAATTCTTCAATACTTCAGTAGCTGTAATTGGTTCAAGTGAAAAACAATTAATGTCTATTGGTACAAAGGACTTGGGATTTATTAATTTAAGTCTTGAAGAACTGGCATCATTGAACGCATTTTGTGCTTGGGTTAGAGAAGCTATAAAAGCTAAAGAAAAGATGCAAACTACAGTGAATGACACGAATATTCGAGATTGGGCAACTGATAACGATATTGTTTATCCAGAATGTGTCCGTTCACCAAAAGATCCTACTCTTGTTACTGAACAAAATGTAATAGATTCTTGGTCAGCTGATAAAAGAAATAAGTATTTGAAGTTAGAAGCATTTGCAGCAACGTATGGTAAGTATATCCATCCTAATGGTAATTACAGTACTGCGAGAAAAGAAGCGCATAATGCTATTAATACTCCAATTACAAAACAAGGATCTGGTAGAGATACTATTCTTTATTATTATGAACCATCGGTAAGTATTCAGGATGTTGATAATGTATTTTTACAATTGCAAAATCAATATCGTGAATATGAAAAGCAACTTAATCAGATGAAAGCTGAACTTAAAGAAGAATGTAATGTTCGTAATACTATGGCATTTACAGACTATCAGAAAGAGTACAGCGATTGGGAGGTTGCTTATTCAAAATACACCTCAGACTTAGCAAAACTTCAAAACAAGTTCGCAGATTGGAAAAGATGTGAATTAGAGAAGATTGCTAATCTGAAAATAGTAATTCCTAATGATTTGAAACCTGTTTTCAAAATCATTTTGGATGCTACCTCTAAGTAATTAGAGGATTTAGATAAGAAACTAGCAAAAACTATACATTAAACGATTATTTATAAATACTTTTTTATTTATTATTGGCTGACTTGTACGCCCTTATATTTTTATAAGGTCTTCGTCTTTGTCTTAGTAAGTACAAGTCAGGTCTTCGCCTTTAAATTCGTTTTTGTCTACACGCTAGTTTCTTATCTTGTACGTCGGTTCCTAAGTAATCCTTAAACTTAGTGACTATTATCCCAAATTCTCAACAAGATGAAGAGGGAGGTTGGCGGACCTAATAACCGTACAAGCCGAATGGTAATAAGAGCAGTGGAAACATCAAAAAGACGTACAGGTGTGGAAACTGCTCTTTATTTTTAATTAAAAACTAATGATATGAGTAGAAAAAAGAAAATTGTTAAATGTAATTGTGATCCAGACATTCCATCTCTGAAGGAACAGTATGAAGACATTATGAACAATTTTGATTTCAAACATGTTCAAATGATGATGAGTTGGGATAAAGCAAGAGTTAACTATGATTGGGATGGTAACCATGTAGGATATGAACCTTGGAAAATTGCACATCATAATTGTAGATTTAATGTTAATACACATAGTGTAGAACAAATATGGGTTCCAACAGAACAAGAATTAAGATTGCAAGCATCCGAATATCTCTTGAAACTTATAGAATATGTAGAGAAACATCCACGTGAAAAGTATCATTATACAGCAACTGGTCCGTTTAAATATATTTATAGATACGGAATAATTGAACTAGAGTGTATATTTCATAGTTGGAGTTGTGATTAATGGATGTTTATACTGACGGAGCTTATAGTTCTGCAAGAAATCTCGGAGGAGTAGGATTAGTATTCGTAAAAGATGATGAGATTATTTACAAATATAGTAAATGTATTCCTAATACTACTAATAATCGTTGCGAACTCTATGCTGTAATTAAAGCTTTACAAGCATTATCTGACGGTATAAAAGAATTAAATATATATTCTGATTCTCAATATGTTATAAATTCTATTAATTTAGGATGGCAACGTAAAAAGAATTTAGATTTATGGAGAACTTTCGATCGTTATTATGAACAAGCTAAAAGATTCTGTGATAATATCAATTTTAAATGGGTAAAAGGTCATAATACTTCCGTTTATAATAATATTGCAGATAAGTTAGCTGTTGAAGCATATTTAGACTATTATGAAGGTTAAAATTATAGCAACTATTATTGCTGACATTGATGTATTTCCTGATGATGTTCTGAATTCGGATACTATTGCTGATTATGTTACACAGCTTGATTGTGATATAGATAATGCAGCATTGGATTATTTATCTCATCAGTTAAAACACGCTGATATTGAAATCAACATGACAGAACCTGAATTTTATGATGGTATTGAAGAATACAGTAAATTGTTAAATAATTGGCAAACTGAATACAATGAAAGATCGAAAATTTAGAAGAATTTGGGGTGAACCGTGGGATTGGTATTATCTTTTAAATCTTGAAAGATGTAAAATCAAAGAAATGATGAATTACATTAACAAGACAAGAAGGTTTGTTGAGTATCAAACTGTTGTCAGAGATATGCAGATTTGTATCAAACTTATCGATATTGTTTTAGAAGAAGATGCTCCATACAAGTCTTGGTTACATCAGAGCTATGGAAGTCCCGTTAAAGATTTCGAATTACTTGAAGAAGCTAAGTTTCCTAAGTATATTAATATTAGGAATAGACATAGATTTCTTCATAAAGATTTCTTAAATGGAGATTGTCCGAATATCTTTAATAGTTTATTAGCAGAATATCGTAAAGTAAAAGCATTAGCTTTATATAATAAGATTAGAACATATAAATTATTCTCTTGGTGGGATTAAAAATTGTTAAAAATGAAGTACAAGAAGAAAGTTGCTTATTTACAGCAAAAACAAGCGTGGTGGGATAAACAGAGTAAACAATATCAAGCTTCTACTAAGAGGCCAGGAAGTGTAAAAACACGATGATTATACAAGGTGATATTTATAGACTTACTCCAGTATGTGAACACGCACATGATTTCGACATGGAACTCTTATATGATATAGGTGGAAAGAATCCTAGACAGGAGTTTAAAAATGTTGCTTACGGTGTATCTTTAGAGAGAGCTATAAAGAAAATAATAATGTATTCTTTAAGTAAAAAATTTAAGGATGAAGTTATTACTTTAAAACAATATCTAAATGCTTACAAAGAAGAATCTGATAAAATCCGATCTGAACTTAAGAGTTATCTCGGATAATCTAAATCGTTTGTGTCAATTCTTAGACGAAATGTATGATATAAACGTAGGTGGGTGTTGTTACGTAACTGGAGTTATTGCTAAATTACTAGAAAAAGATAATGTTGATTTTTCAGTAATCGTGTTTGAATGTGATTGTGATGATTTCTACGATCTGGATTGTTCCCAATATCATTATGCCATAAGTCTAAACGGAGATATTATTAATGGCAATGATTATACACATATAGAATATTCAGAATTTACTAATGTAGCGGCTTCTGATATTTTTGATCATTATTACGAATGTGATTGGAATATATCTTATGATCGTGGAAATAATAAATTCATTAAAGAAACCATAAAGAGATTTTATGGAAACTTTACAAAAAATTTACGAGAACCCTGATTCTCGAATTATAGTAAATGATAAATTTATTTATTGTATTACTACTTACTTGTTTTGGAAAGGAGGAGCTTCTTTTTTAAGTGAAAAGTTTTATGCATGTGATAAACCTATAAAGTTTAAAAAGAAAGATATGTTATTAAAACAAAAGACATATAAATTACATAGAACTTCTGAACTTGTAGGTGCTCCTGAACATTGGCTCCAAAAAATGGGATATAAATTAGTTGAATAATTAAAAATTAAGTAAAAAAAAATGAAACAAGACATTGCAGAGTTTTTAGTAGACTCTTTTATTGATTACAAGGGTGATGAACACAAGGTAGTATTATGCGCACTTAGTCAAACTCCTGAACAGTATGATGACGATAATCTTATGGTTGTATGGAGTAATGGTTACGATGTAGATGAAACTGCAGATATTTGTCACGAGGTGCTCAGAACTGTAAGTTTGGGTATAGCTATCTGTTGTCCTGCAGACAAGAAAGCATTTTCTGAGGAAATAGGTAAGAAAATTGCTTTGAACAGAGCTGAAAAATCTATTCCTAAGTTTGTATCTTTGGAACCCGGTGTTGTTAATACTACAGTTGTTAGAGCTTTTCTTGAGCAGGAAATGGCTTTTGTTAAAAAGTGTCCTGAGAAGTTTATCAAGGGTTATGAAGAAGCAAAAGCACATTATAACAAGAAACTAAATCTTGATAAGACTGTTAAGAATCTTTCTCCCGAAGAAGCAGAAGTGGTAGAATTTGCTATGAATGGAATAGATGTTCTTAAATGTGCAAAGTTAGCTCGTCAGCTTTTGGATAGACGAATTCATGATATGGAGAATAATTAATCTTGTATTAGTTTTTATTTTTGGTCTATTAGTAGGAGTGTGGTTGGATAAAAAGATTAATCCAACACCACCTCCTCAACTAATAGAAATAATTAGAGATTCTATTATTAGAGATAGTATCTTTATTGAAAATGAAGTAATAAAAACTAAAATAAAATATATTGAGAAAGAGCATGATAAAGAAATTAGCGATATTATGTCTAATGATGATAGTACCAATCTTGAGTTTTTCTCAAGATACATTGAAGATTACGAGCAGTCAGTTAAGGACCGCTAATATAATATTTTCAGAACATGCTAAATTTTCAAAACAAGTACCGCTATTAGAAAAACAGATTGTAAATCTCAACAATATAAATAATAGTTGGATTAAAACTGACTCTATTAGAAAAAGTCAAATATCTCAATATAGTTTAACAATAGAAGATCAAAATAAATCTATTGAAGATTTAAAGAAATCAATAAACATAAAGAAAAAAGTCATTACTTACGGTGCAGCAGCAACTGTTATAACTGTAGTATTGTGCTTAGTTTTAAAAAAGTAATGTTTAGAGACAAAGACGGTTTTCATTATAAACATCCTGAACGTAGTTGCGAACGTTGTAAAAAGTATCCGTGTGTTACAAATATGAATATTCTTAAATGCGACTTTGCTAAATACGGGTGTAAAAATTTTGAGGATATTAATACTTTTGGATAATCAAACTGTAACATATCATGTACAATTAAAAACATTTATAAATAATGGTACAGGATATATAAATTATGTTTTTGAAGATTTAGAATATAAAGATTACGATTATCAATATATTACTGCAACACGATTTCCTAATTGGGAACATGGTTCTATTAATGTTGGAGATATTGGATATGTTACATTAAAATGTGTTAGAGAAGGAATCGATCAATGGTACGATGGAGAAAAACTTATAACATTTAATAATGATATGTGGATATTCATTAGATTTATTCCGGAAAAAGAATCTATTTCTTTATCTGAAATAGTTTTAGATTAATAATTAAAATTAGATTAACTATGATTGCAATTAAAAAAGAAAAGTAATTTATGACAGTAATGGAAGATAAGCTCAGAGAAGCTTTGAATGCAAAGGCGAATGACATTAATACTTATGTTTGGAAGGGTCCTAAAGTAAATGGTGTACAAGAGGAAATACGTCTTGTAGATGCAGACTTTAATCAGCTTCAGAAATTTTATAATCATTGTAATGAGATGCTTTACAATAAGGATTCGAAGTATCCAGGAAGACTTACTCTGTTGGATATTGTTCAGAATCAGATTCAAAAGTGTCGAGCTGAACTTCTGATTAGATGGTTGAGATCTGAAAAACAGTACACTACTACTAAGTGTTTGGAAGATCTTAGAACTATTATTAATAACAATAAGTCTGAACTTACACAAGACGTTATTAAGACCTATCCTATTGGTAATATTATGAATGGTCTGCCTATTGAATTTGAATATGTTCCTGTAAGTTATGTATTAGATGCATGTTTGGATTCACTTGGTGTATTTGATAATTCGCATCTTACTCTTAACTTTATTGTTAAGATGGGATTGTGGTTTACTCCCCAAGAAATGCAGAAGGATTTGTATAGAAAGGATCCTGAAACAGGTAAAGCCATGAATCGTCTTGGTATTGTTATCAAGGAACTTCGCCTTAATCCATCTATATCTTTGAGAATTGATAATACTGGACTAAGTTATGCAGAATTTAGATCAATGTGCAGACTAAAGAGAGATAAATATGCTAACTTAACTAGTGACCAACTTAGACTTTTATCTAATAAGGTTCTTTATCGATTCCAAGACCAGTGTGAAAAACAGGCTCAGCAGTGGCAGGATAAGATTAGTGAAATTCTCAAAGTTTCAGAAGCTAAAGGTTGGGATGTAACTCGTAATATAGATTAATGAGGGATTTGTTCAGTCCTGTCACTCGTGATGAACGACAGGATGAATGTAAAAGAGCCTGGTTAACTAATAAAGGTAAAGGAACTATAGAAGCTTGTACAGGATTCGGTAAAACCCGATGTGCTATAAATTGCATGAAAGCTGTTTTATCAAAATATCCTACTATAAGAACATTAGTTGTTGTACCTACAGAGTTACTTAAAAATCAATGGATAAGTATACTAGATGAACAAGGATTAGGTTTAAATACTGAAGTGCAAGTAGTAAATACTTCTGCTAAAAATGGTTATGAATGTGATTTATTAATCATTGATGAAATTCACAGAACTGCAGCAGATACATTACAGTATGTATTTAACAAAGTTAAATATAAACTTATCCTTGGACTAACTGCTACTTTGGAAAGATTGGACGGTCGTCATACGATTATCGAAAAATATTGTCCAGTAGTAGATAGTGTATCCATTGAACTAGCAAAAGCAAGTGGTTGGGTATCAGATTTTACAGAATATCAAGTAATAATTACTGTTGACGATATTGATCTTTATAAAGAATACAATAAGGAGTTTGTAAAACATTTTGAATTCTTTAATTTTGATTTTAATTTAGTTATGAGTATGGTTGGAAAAGACGGACTCAAAAATAGATTAAGATATAGAGATCAATTATGTACAAGTAATGATAAAAATGATAAATCTGAAATACTTAAAAGTATTACATATCACTCTACTGCTTTTATGAAAGCATTACAATCTCGAAAAAAGTTTATACATAATCATCCAGAAAAAATTAGAGTTGCTAATGAGATTATATCTCGAAGAGCTGACAAGAAAATTATTACTTTTTCAGCTAATACGGAAATGGCAGAAAAAATTGGGGTAGGATATGTATATACTGGAAAAGAAAGTAAGAAAAAAAATCGAATTACACTTGAAGAGTTTGCTTTACTTGAAAGAGGAGTCATTAATAGTTGTAAGTTAGCTATTGAAGGTTTCGATTGTCCTGGATTATCAGTAGGTATTATGCTAGGAGTAGATTCTAGTAGTACTAAAAGTACACAGGCAGCAGGTAGGGTTATAAGAAAAGAAGGTTCCAAATATTCTGAAATCTTCACTTTAGTAATAGAAGGTACTGTCGAACAAGAGTGGTCACAAGAATTATAAATTTTGTTTGTATTTAAAATTTTGGAACTGTTAAATTGGAAGAGTAAAAAATTACTAGTATTATAGTACATGAATAGATTAGTTAAAAAATAATAATAAAAATTTTAATATTATGGAAAAATTAAATTTGTGTACAAAGAATATTAGTGGTGTTTATATTATTACAAATTTAGTTAACGGAAAGCGTTACATTGGTTCCACAAACGATTTATATGAGAGATGTTACTCTCATATTTATCACTTAAATGAACAAACACATAGTAATAATCATTTACAAAATGCTTGGAATAAATATGGTGCTGATAAATTTGTTATGGGAGTATTAGAATATGTTGAAGAAAAAAAAAAGATTAGAACGTGAAGCTTATTATATAAAAATTATAAATCCTGAATATAATATTGCACAAGTTCTCAATACAGACACTTTCTATTCTGAAGAAAGAAAACAAAAAATATCAGAATCTATAACAAAGTCTTGGAAAGAAGGTAAATTAAAAGAAAGAAGAGAATCAGCCCAGTGTTGGATTAATCCTTGTTATATATATGATATAACAGATTGGTCTTGTTGTAAAGAATGCACTTCTTTTAAAGAAGCCTGTAAATTTATAGGAGTTAATGATTTCGAAGTACGTAACGAAACAATTGGAATTAGGCTGTTTAAAGAACGTTATGTAGTATATCTTCATAAATTTGACACCTTACTAGACGCAAAAAATCAAATTTGTAAAGATATTCTATACTACAATAGTATGGATGTTACTACTAAAAAATATTTAATAGCTGAAGATGAACATGGTAATTTATATTATTATAGGAAATTACCTCATCTAATTGAACAATTCGGATCTTCTAGATCAACTTTAACACGTAATTTGAAAGAAGCAACTCCTGAAAAACCCTATATTATTCCAAAAACTAATATAAAAGTATACTATTCAAATAATTTTATAAATCACAGGGCCGTGTAATAGAGTAATTTATTATATTATAACACCTGAATATCCTCGGAAGCTAAATCAAGAAATTGATATGCCAACTTGAGGAGGCATAGGCTAATTTTGTCTGTGAAGATATAAGTTAGATTCAGCCCCAGAGACTAGATGCAGGTGCAGCCTTATTATAAGGTTGAAGACATAGTCCAGACCACAAACATTAGTTAAGAAGTGTGGGCGTCTTTGAACAAGCCTGGGGTTGACCAGAAACTATCAAAGAGCAAACTTGTGCACGTAGGCTGATGGTAACGAAAGTTATAGTGGTATGTCAAAAAATCACATTCTAAAAGTAATTATGTTACTATTGATGTTGAGAATTTAATTAAAATGTTAAATGGAGAAAGTTGGGAACCATACAAAAAGAAGTTACAAAATTTTACTTATCGTTTTTAACTATGGAAATGTATTATACAAAGAAAGAGTTCAATGAAATGAAGAATGCTTTAATGAAGCAAAT
>RHMF01001608.1_pt1 | contig 10600 bp, 7 predicted proteins | sample 5365151 | NCBI WGS metagenome assembly RHMF01 (sample SAMN10266501, study PRJNA497801) | feces metagenome | isolation source: feces | host: Bos taurus | place: China: Prairie of Fairy Mountain | collected 2017-08-14 | reverse complement strand
CGAGCTTTCGGCAGAGGAGCGTGCACAGCAGAAGGATGCCCTTTTGACAGACTATGCTATCAAGGCAGACCGTGTACATACTATGAACCAGCTTCTTAAAGCATACTTTATGTTCGAGAAGGAGGTTGAGTATGTGCTTATTGAGGGCAAGGTAAAGATTGTTGATGAGCAGACTGGCCGTATTATGGAGGGTCGCCGCTACTCTGATGGCTTGCACCAAGCAATCGAGAAGGAGAATGTCAAGGTCGAGGATGCTACGCAGACCTTTGCTACTATTACCCTTCAGAACTACTTCCGTATGTACCACAAGCTTGCTGGTATGACCGGTACGGCAGAGACCGAGGCATCGGAGTTCTGGAGCATCTACAAGCTCGATGTGGTGGTTATCCCCACCAACAAGGAGGTTATCCGCGATGACCGTGAGGACCTCGTATATAAGACCGAGCGTGAGAAGTACAACGCCGTAATTGCCGAGATTGTGCGCCTTGTCGATGAGGGTCGCCCCGTCTTGGTGGGTACTACCTCGGTCGAGATTTCGGAATTGTTGAGCCGTATGCTCAAGCTTCGCGGTATCAAGCACAATGTCTTGAACGCTAAGCAGCACCAGCTTGAGGCACAGATTGTTGCCGAGGCAGGTCGTAAGGGACAGGTTACAATTGCTACCAATATGGCGGGTCGTGGTACAGATATCAAGCTCTCGCAGGAGGTTAAGGAGCTCGGTGGTTTGGCAATCATCGGTACCGAGCGCCACGAGAGCCGTCGTGTAGACCGTCAGTTGCGTGGTCGTGCTGGTCGTCAGGGAGACCCCGGCTCATCACAGTTCTTCGTATCGTTGGAGGATAAGCTTATGCGCCTCTTCGGTTCGGAGCGTATCGCCAAGCTTATGGACAAGATGGGCATCCAGGAGGGCGAGGTTATTCAGGCAGGTATGATGACCAACGCCATCGAGCGTGCACAGCGCAAGGTTGAAGAGAACCACTTTGGTGTGCGTAAGCGCCTCTTGGAGTATGATGATGTGATGAACTCACAGCGTGAGGTTATCTATACCCGCCGCCGTCACGCACTCTATGGCGAGCGCATCGATATCGATATGAATAACCTCCGCTACGACTACGCCACAAAGTTTGTCGAGCAGCACGAGGGATGCTCATATGAGGACTTTAAGTATGAGCTTATGCGTGAGGTAGCCATCGAGACATCGCTTTCGGCAGAGGAACTCGACCGCCTCAAGCCCCGCGATATTATCGAGTCTATCGTTAAGGACCTTAACGACCACTTCGAGCGCAAGGCTATCGCCGTTGCCGAGACCGTGCGCCCCACAATGGAGAAGATTTATAAGGACCGCAAGGACCAGATGGATATGCGCATTGCCTTCCCCTTGACGGATGGTCGTTTGCGTTTCGCTATCCCCGTTGAGTTGCAGAAGTGCAAGGATACCGACTGCGCAGAGATCTACCGCGTATTTGCCAAGATTGCCCTCTTCACCACCATCGACGATGCTTGGCGTGAGCACCTCCGCGAGATGGACGACTTGCGTCAGAGCGTACAGAATGCGACATACGAGCAGAAGGATCCCTTGTTGATTTATAAGTTGGAGTCGTTCCAGCTCTTCTCGAAGATGTTGGAGGATATCAACCGCGATGTCTTGGCTGTACTCAACAAGGCGTATATCCCTATGCGTGAGAACAACCCCGATGCAGTGCAGAATGCTCGCGAGCAGCGCAACAAGATTGATGTAAACAAGCTTCAGGCATCGCGTATGGCAGCTGCAGCAGCCGCTGGTCAGGGTGAGCGTAGCACCACCGCACCTATCAAGGTCGATAAGTCGGTAGGTCGTAACGACCCATGTCCTTGCGGCTCTGGCAAGAAGTATAAGCACTGCCACGGCAAGCTCGGTTAATCCTAACACTTTCGATTATGGGATATAAGGAGCAGAAACAGCGACAATTCGATATTCGCTACTTGCAGATGGCGCGCGTATGGGCAGAGAACTCATACTGCGTGCGTCGCAAGGTGGGTGCGTTGCTTGTCAAGGATAAGATGATTATCTCGGACGGCTACAACGGCACACCCGCAGGCTTTGAGAATATCTGCGAGGACGATATGGGCACTACGAAGCCCTATGTTCTCCACGCCGAAGCTAACGCCATTACGAAGGTAGCAAAGAGTGCCAACAACTGCGATGGCTCGACACTCTATGTTACGGCATCGCCCTGCATCGAGTGCGCCAAGCTTATCATTCAGGCGGGTATTAAGCGCGTGGTATATGCCGACCCTTATCGCAACGATGATGGCATCCAGCTTCTGCGTAAGGTAGGCATCGAGTGCGTGCAGTTGGATGTCAAGTGCCCTGAGTGCTTATAGGCGCCCAACGCAAAAGATGGACGAAAATAACCGAGGTATGCCTCGGTTATTTTTTTTGTTAGTATCGCACAACCATAATTTGCTGTCAAAAGGGGCATAATTTGGCGCCGATAAAGAAATTGCCCTGGATGGATAGTACTTGAAGTACATTCCATTCAGGGCAATAATTGAGGCGTCGAAGGATGCCCCTTTTCACAGCAAATTACAGTGCCATGAGCATTAGCATCTGTGCCGTCAACACTCGTAGGAACATAACTACGGGATATACCGTTGCGTAGCTAACTGCGGGCATATCGTTACCCGATGACTGGCTTGCGAAGCCGAGTGCGGGAGGGTCTGTCATACCACCCGAGATAACACCCATAAGTGTGTAGTAGTTGAGCTTGAAGCGCAAGCGAGCAAGGAGTGTTACGAGGATAAGGGGAAGTACGGTGATGATAAGACCGTAGCCAACCCACTTGTAACCGCCACCAATGATTGCATCAACAAAGCCATCACCAGCACCGATACCTACGGCGGCCAAGAACATCGCAAGACCAATCTCGCGGAGCATAAGGTTAGCACTCAAGGTTGTGTAGGTCACCAAGTGGAAGTGAGGACCAAAACGACCAAGGAGCAGTGCCACGATAAGGGGACCACCAGCAAGACCGAGCTTCACGGGCTGGGGAATGTTCATCAAGGGCAACGAGCCGAGCAACACACCAAGAGCGATACCGATAAAGATAGGCAAGAGGTTGGGGTGGTCGAGCTTCTTGAGCGAGTTACCCAACACCTTCTCTGCAGCAGCAACAGCAGCCTCGGGACCTACAACCATCACCTTATCACCCACCTGAAGTTCCATACCCTGATAGGGAATAAGGTCGACACCAGCACGGTGTACACGGGTAATGTTGATACCGTAGCGAGTACGGAGACGAAGGTCAGAGAACTTCTTACCATTGATATCCTCGCGTGTGATAAGGATACGGCGTGATACAAGAGGTGTAGACTGCATAGCGGTAGCACCCCACTCGTCAGCCGACATCTCGATAGGCTTACCGAAGAATGCGAGGATTGCCTCAGAGTCCTCCTCGGTGCAGATTACACGAAGACGGTCGCCATTGGTGAGCACGGTGTTGCCATCAGCCATCACAATCTCGCCGTTGGCGTGCATAACACGCGATACGACAAACTGGCGGTTGATAAGCATATGTGCAATAGCGATAGTCTTACCCGAGAGCATCTCGTTGTTGAACTCCACGGTATAGCGGTGGGGAAGGTTAGCGACATTATTCATCGCTGCCAAGCCCTCGTCCTCCTTCTTGTAATCGACGCGCAACACAAATCGCATAAAAATCATCGTAAGGATGATACCCACAACACCCAAGGGGTATGCTACGGCATAACCGAGCGAGATGGTTGCATCCTCGATGCCTGTTGCATCAACATAGGCCTGCTGTGCAGCACCAAGACCAGGGGTATTTGTAACAGCACCCGACATCACACCTACCATGGTGGGAAGGGGCTCGCCTGTGATAAGGTGGATAACATAGGTCGTTACACCACCAAGCAACACGATAAGCGAAGCAAGACCGATAAGCCTCAAACCACCACTCTTAAGTGATGAGAAGAAACCGGGACCTACCTGCAAACCGATTGAGAATACGAAGAGAATAAGACCAAACTCCTTGATAAAGTGGAGTACCTCGGGGTCGCACTTAAGGCCGAAGTGGCCAAGAGCGATACCTGCAAAGAGAATCCAAGTCATACCAAACGAGATACCCTTGATCTTGATTCTGCTGAGCATAATACCTATGGCAATAACGATTGCCAAGAGGAATACCGTGTGGGCGATTGAGTAATGCGCAGGATTACCAACGACCACATCGTGAAGCCAACTGAAATTCATTTATTTAAAATTTTGGATTAGAAATCATCTATTCGGCCACAAAGGTAGTCGTTTATTCTATATAAAAAAATTATTTGTAGGTTATTTGAGTGAGAGGAGGGGTAAAAGGGTTAAAAGGGGTCAAAGAGTGATGTATAAAACTCCTCGTATGGGACATTCAGGTCAGTAATTTCGTGTTAGAAGGGGCGTAATGGACTATCGTAAAATTGCCGTCGATGGGCTGTACTTGGCGTACTGCTCATTGACGGCAATTTTGGGATAGGCTGAAGGATGCCCTTTATCACACGAAATTTAGGCGGGTTACTTCGTCTATACCGTCTATTCGACCAATGCTTTCCATTGCTTGTTGCAGTTCGCCCAACGAGTGAACCGAAAAATCAATGGTACATATCGCTATGCGGTCGATATTCTCTGTGGCAAGACCCTGCATTGAGAGGTGCAGTTTATCTGTGATGCAGTCGATAAGGTCGCTCATAAGGTGGTAGCGGTCGATACCTGTGATGCGGATGCGCACAGGGTAGAGGAACTGCTCGTTCTCCTCGAAATTCACAGATACGATAGAGTCGCCATGCTGCGATGCCTGACGGATAGCCATCGGGCAGTCGCGCTTGTGTAGGGTGATGTTGCCGTCGTGGTCGCGGAAGCCCACTACCTCATCGCCAGGCAGAGGGTGGCACTTGTCGCAACGACCATACTCCAGACGAGGAAGATTTGCAAAGTAGCCACGCAAGTAACGCTTTGCTCGATAGGTCGATACAGACTCCATCCACTCCTCTACAGGCTTGGCATCGGGAGCAGTGCCAATCTCTACGCAGTCGCCACGGTGAAGAATTGTACGAAGCGATGATAGCTTGCCGTTGATGCGGGCATACACCGCCTTCTCGCCCACCTTGGAGTGAATCTCAAAGGCAAAGTCGAGTGCCGAAGCACCCTTGGGTAAGATTACACCACGACCCTTGGGCGTAAAGACCATAATATCGTCGTTGTAGAACGATGATGTAACGCCGTCCATAAACTCCATATCGTGACTGTCGTCGGCGACATCCTGCAAAATAGCCTTAAATTTCTCCAACCAAGCCTTGACATTATCGTCGGTGAACTCGGCAGCACAGCCGAGGCGAGAGTTGCGCACCATACGCTCCGACGAGATATGTATCTCCTCCCATATACCCTGCTCGCTGAGCAACTTTACATGGAAGCTCTGGTAGCCATTCTCCTTGGGTGCATCGATATAGTTCGACACACTGCCTGGGCGCTCCTTGAACGAGTCGGTGAGGACAGAGTAGATGCGCAGGCTCATATCCTTCTCGGAGTAAGCATCGCTATTGGGGAAGATAATACGGATATATTGCTTACCGTCTGTATGCTTAAGGTCGCTACTGCGGGCCTGCATCTTACGCCAAATACTATATGGCTTACGATAGCGTATCTCTGTGCGAGCCACGATACCTGCATTGGCCAATATCTCGGCAATCTTTGCCGTAAAACGCTCTAAGCGAGGGCGGTCGGCGGTGCGCTCCTCGGCGAGCATGCCCTCAACCAACGCATACTCTCGAGGACAGCGATAACGGAACGAAAGGTTCTCCAACTCGGTTTTGATATGGTAGAGACCAAGGCGGTTGGCCAAAGGGGCGTAGAAGTAGTCGGTCTCACCCGCAATCTTCATCTGCTTATCGGCACGCATACTGCTCAGCGTACGCATATTGTGCAGACGGTCGGCAAGTTTGATCAGCAGAGCACGGATATCGTAGTGCACCGACTCGAGAATCTGGCGGTAGTTATCGACCTGCTTGGAGTGCTCGTAGCTATCCTTCTTGCGTTTGGTCACGGTATCGACCAAGAAGGCTACATCGTCACCAAAGCGCGAGCGAATATCCTCTACCGTATAGTCGGTATCCTCCACAACATCGTGTAGAAAGGCTGAGATAATGGGGTTGTCGCCAAGCTCCAACTCCTCGGCAACGATGGTTGCAACGGCAATAGGGTGCATAATGAATGGCTCGCCACTCTTGCGCTTCTGCTCGCTGTGAGCTTCGGCCGCAAGTTCGTAGGCTGACCTCATACGCTTAATCTCTTCGGCTGAGGCACGATGTGCTAAATGGCGAAACAGGTCGTCGACACTCTTCTCAATTCGGGCTGTGTAGATATCGCTCATAACTCTCATTTTTGGTCTTTTTCCGAAATTCCGGCAAAAAACGATAATCGCAAATGTACAAAAAATATCGTGCCGTTATCCTACGAATAGGCGAAAATATGCATCTAAACAGATATTTTGTGCCACATGGAGAACAAAAATGGTGTACACATGGCAGTATTTCTAAAAAATATCTTATTTTTGCACCTATAAGGTTAATAGAATAGTAACAGAATATGAAAGCATTTTTACGCATTTTGACAGTTGTGGCTATGGCGTTTTCCGTAGCTTGCCACACTGATAAGCCCACTCCAGAGCCTCCACAGCCAGATAATAAGGTAGAGGGCACATTCCATTTTTCTAATGAGATAGTATCTCAAAGACGATTAAAAGTCGATATAACGACAGATAATCCCGACATGGAGTATGTTGTACTATTGGCCGAGAAGAAATATTTTGTGCTTAACAATATTGATACTCGTGACGAGTTATTGGAGGACGACTACAACTATATCTCGGAACTTGCCAGAGTCTCGAACAAGGGCATATACGACACCCTAACAAACTTAGGAATATTGACTAAGGGTGATAGAGAGGGGTATTTAGCAATCAACCTCTACCCCGGCACCGAGTATATCGTATATTGTTATGGCGTGGAGTGCACAGATGATAGCTTCCGTGTCACTACCGAGGTATGCTACATCGAGCTCACGACAAATACTCCTGAGATGCAGAGTGTAGATTTCGACATCAACACAACGGTAAATGGCAATATTGCTGATATCACCATTGAGCCTACAAACTATGACGGTTACTACTACTATTATTTAGTACCCGAGGATGCCCGAGAGTATCTAGAGGAGGGCAAGGAGATGGATACAACTTACATTGAGTTATTTAGCAATCGTACTTTTGACATCTTCAACAACCTCATAAACAATAATGGTATAGCAAAAGAGGAGTTTTGCCCCAAGGGTAAGAGTTCCTTCACCGAGCGCGTAAAGCCCAATACGCGATATATGGTTGTGGCATTTGCCGTAAACGAAGAGCAGTTACCACTACTCTGCTCAGTGCCTGATGTTGCATACTTCACAGCTGGGGAACTGACAAAGAGCGAGCTAACCCTCGATGTCAAAGTGACAGATATTACACCCTACAACGCCCAGCTAAGTATTACCCCGTCTAATAATGAGGAGAGCTTTGCCTGCGTCTTTATTTCGGGTGAGCAGGAGCCTAAGAATGTCGATGATTACAACAAGATGATGCTAATTATCAATCAGTTCGATCCGGCAATTTTCACAGGAGAGCTATCTCAGGCGTTGACTCCTCTAATGCCTCTAACCGAGTATGTTGTATTGGCATTTGGCATCGACACCTTTAACGACCTGCCCACTACCGACCTTTATGAGGTGCGCTTCACATCGGGCGAGGCAACGGATGGCAAGATTGAGATAACCTCTATTGAGCTACTTAAGCTGTTTGATACTAACGCCATTATCGCCATCGACCCGAGCTATGCTGCCGACTTTAGAGATTATGAGTGCGTGGGTATTGTCGAGGCAAAGACCAATATAGCATGCGACAAGCTCTATTTCTGGTGGTACGAGACATGGATGAAGATAGAGTACGAGGAGGAGGCGTTCCTTGAGGATTTGTTGATGTATCCCTACGCCGACAACCCCGAAGCGATGGAGATGTATTACAGCCTTAATAACGACGACACCTTCTTCTTTGCGGGTATTGCCGAGGATGAAGATGGCAACCTCAGCGAAATTTTCTATGGCGAAGATTTCTTGCTCACCGAGGATATGGTAAGCCCAGCAGAGGAGTTCTTTGAGATTGTTTCACGACCTTCGAAGAGTCGCGTAATTTTCAAAAGATAAGATATGATACACTTCGACTCGGACTATATGGCGGGTGCACACCCCGAGATATTGGAGGCACTCGTTCGCACCAACCTTGAACATACGGCTGGCTATGGCAACGACCACTATACCGCCGAGGCAAAAGCCCTTATCCGCAAGGCTGTAGGCGTGGAGGATGCCCAAGTATTCTTCTTGGTGGGTGGCACACAGACCAACGCCACGGTTATCGATGGCATATTAGCACGCCACGAAGGCGTTATCGCAGCGGATAGCGGACATATCGCCGTACACGAGTCGGGAGCTATCGAGGCATCGGGACACAAGGTTCTCACTCTACCCCACCACTCGGGCAAGCTTTGCGCCGAGGAGGTAGAGCGCTACATTAGCGAGTTCTATCGTGACGAGACATACCCACATATGGTTGCACCGGGCATGGTCTATATCTCGCAACCTACGGAGTATGGCACAATCTACTCGTTGGCAGAGCTCGAGGCATTGGGCGCTGTGTGCCGTAAGCACTCTATACCTTTATATATAGATGGCGCACGATTGGGCTACGGACTAAAAGCCGAGGGCGCAGACTTCTCACTTCGGGATATCGCCCGCATTGCCGATGTTTTCTATATCGGTGGCACAAAGGTAGGTGCGTTGTTTGGCGAGGCGGTGGTTGTAACTAACCCTAAACTGTTGCGCAACCTCTTTCCGTTGGTCAAGCAACACGGAGCACTCCTTGCCAAGGGTCGCTTGCTCGGCTTGCAGTTTGGCGCATTGTTCCGTGATGGGCTGTATGAGCATATTGGCGAGCAAGCCGTTAAGCATGCCATAACCATCCGTGAGACCTTCCGCAAGGCGGGATATGAGATAGTTATCGAGTCGCCCACCAATCAGCAGTTTGTGCGCCTACCCAACGAGGTTATCGACCGCCTGCATCGAGATATGTCGTTCGACTATTGGGGCTCAAGAGGCGAGAGCGAGAGCATTGTGCGCTTTGTCACAAGTTGGGCAACAACCGACGAAGATATCGAAAGGCTCAAAGAGTTAGTCGGATAACCTACCCCATCTAACAACTAATAACTAAAAACTAACAACTCAAAAAAAGAGTATGTGAACCTCATCGCTCACATACTCTTTTTTTTGCTTACTCCACGAACAGCAATCGCTCGGGACCCTCATAGTCGGGCAGAGGTTTAGGTGTGTAGTCGGCATAGCCGATTGAGATTACACACCATACACGATAGCCCTCGGGTATCTCGGGCAAAATCTCCTTCACATAATCCTCGCTACGCTTGCTTGTGGGGTCATCTTTCAGCGTTAGGTAGTCGCCAACATGTACCCAGCACGATGCCAAGCCCTCGTTTACTAACGCCAACTGCAACACGGTAGCCATAATCGAGGCGTTGGTCTGCCACATAGGGCTTGCCTCCTCGTCGCCAAGAACAACGATAGCAGCGCCTGCCTCCTCCAAAAGGCTTGAGCCCCAGTCGCGTAGCGCACCGAGGGCGTGAACACGCTTAAGGTCGGTTACGGCCATAAGGCGTGTCGAACGGGTATTCTTTGACGAGGGAGCCTTCAACGCCAACTCCATTGCCGAGCGAAGGCGCTCAACCTCAACGGGTTTGCCAGTATAGCGACGAGTAGAACGGCGCTTAGATACAACTTCTTTGAAATCCATAATTATCGATATTTTAATTATTTACACATTATCTTTGCAAAAATAGTGATTTTTTCGTATATTTACGCAGCTAATATAAAAAATAGGTATATGGCAGATAAGATTACCGTAGCGCTAATCTACGATTTCGACGGCACTTTGTCTCCTGGCAATATGCAGGAGTACGACTTTATCCCCGCCGTGGGCAAGAGCAATATGGAGTTTTGGCACGAGGCAAACACCCTCGCCGAGGAGCAGGATGCCGACCAGGTGTTGACCTATATGGCAAGAATGATTCAGGCTGCGCAGTCGAAGGGTCTATCGCTTAGGCGTGAGGCATTCCGTGAGTCAGGTCGCAATGTGAAGTTCTATGCTGGTGTAGAGGAGTGGTTCAGGCGCATAAATGAGTATGGTGCAGAGCGCGGTGTGCGCATCTTGCACTATGTCAACTCGTCTGGCCTGAAGGAGATTATCGAGGGTACGGCAATCGCCCACGAATTTAAGAATATCTACGCCTGCTCGTTCCTCTACAATGTCGATGGCATCGCCTACTGGCCTGCCGTGGCGGTAAACTATACGAACAAGACACAGTTTATCTTCAAAATCAACAAGGGCGTAGAGTCGGTTTTCGACACCAAGGATGTCAACCGCTTTATGGAGGAGTCGAAGCGCCCCGTGCCATTCTCACGAATGATATA
>RHMF01001534.1_pt1 | contig 10600 bp, 10 predicted proteins | sample 5365151 | NCBI WGS metagenome assembly RHMF01 (sample SAMN10266501, study PRJNA497801) | feces metagenome | isolation source: feces | host: Bos taurus | place: China: Prairie of Fairy Mountain | collected 2017-08-14 | reverse complement strand
TTTGCAAGAGGAAATATACAAATATATATAAATTCACAAAAACCTAAAAAAAGTTGCTGTATGCTCGGAGCAAATTCAACAAATTCATGCCGTTTTCCGTCATCTTTGCTTGACGCGGACACTTATTTCGCCGCCGCGCAGTTTCTTTGTATATCCGTCTTCGGTACGCACGAGAAGTGCTCCGTCCTCACAGATATCAAGTGCTGCCGCCCTGATATTTTCGTCCTGCACATGAACGGTTATTTCCCTGCCGATTACCACCGAGCGTCTTTTATACTCGGCAATTGCTTCCTCGGGAGTAAATTCTTCATTCATAACCTTTTCAAGTTCCTCGCAGATAAAAGCTGCAATAACATATTTATCGTAATCGTTACGGGTAATATCATAAAGGGATGTGGCGATCTGAGAAATGTCGGAGGGAAGTGCTCTGCCGTTAAGCTTTATATTCAGGCCTATTCCCGCTACCACATACTTTTCTCCGTCGGCCGCCGAAAATCTCTCGCAGAGTATTCCGCAAAGCTTTTTGCCTCCGAAGTAAATATCGTTCACCCATTTTATACCCACACCGTTATTATTATCCGTACACGTAATACGGTCAACGGCTCGGCATACGGCAAGGCTTATTTTTGCAGTGAAAAGCTCGTCCGAGCAGTCTCTGGGATTTTTGAAAAGAAGGCTCATATAAAGTCCCTCTCCGTTTGGAGAATAAAAGCGTTTACCCTGTCTTCCCCTGCCCGAAAGCTGTTCGTCGGCAATTATCAGGTGACCGTCGGGAAGAACCGCGCTCATTTTCTTTATCAGATTATTGGTCGAATCTACAGAAGAATACACCGAAAAGCTTTTTCCGCATTTTACGGCTTTACTTTCCGAAAGAGCTTTATAATTATTCATTCCCGGTCACCTCCTTTATTACATACTAAACTAGTTTGATTGTACTACAAATTTGCGGATATGTCAAGTTTTTCACCGTATTTTTAGGTTTTTAGGACATATTGCCGTTTTTTTCACAAATAATAAAAAAACACTTGCAGTTTACAATGTTTTATGCTACACTTATTAAGGAATTTTTTGTTAAGGAGTGGGATAATGTACACTTCCATACTCAACGTCAAGGACACGCAGGTTGCCATCAAGGCCTGTAAGGACTATTTTGAAAGAGAACTCGCTGCTTCTCTGAATCTTACAAGAGTATCTGCTCCCCTTTTTGTTACACCGGAATCGGGGCTCAACGACGCCCTCAACGGCACCGAAAGACCCGTACAGTTTGACATTCTCGAATCAGGAAGAAACGTTCAGATCGTTCAGTCCCTCGCAAAGTGGAAGCGATTTGCCCTCGGAAAGTACGGCTTCATTCCCGGCGAAGGTCTTTATACTGACATGAACGCCATCCGCCGTGACGAAGAAACTGACGCCATTCATTCGCTTTATGTTGACCAGTGGGACTGGGAAAGAGTTATTGAAAAATCCGACAGAACACTTGAAACATTAAAGAAAACCGTCAAGAAAATATACCGTGTTCTCAAGAGCACCGAGCAGCATATGTCCTATCATTTCCCCGCCCTTGCGAAGGAATATCAGAAGAGTATGCTTCCCGATGAAATCACCTTCATCACAAGCCAGGAGCTTGAGGACATGTATCCCGATATGACGGGCAAACAGAGAGAAAACGCAATAACCCGCGAAAAAGGTGCAGTTTGTCTTATGCAGATAGGCGGAGCACTGAAATCCGGCAATAAGCACGACGGCAGAAGCCCTGACTATGACGACTGGACCATGAACTGCGACATTCTTCTCTGGTATCCCGTTCTTGAAATTGCGCTTGAAATTTCCAGCATGGGTATCCGTGTTGACGAAGAGGCTCTTGACAGACAGCTTAAAATTTCAGGCTGCGACGACAGAAGAGGTCTTGAATTCCACAAAGCAATTCTCGAAAGACGTCTTCCCTACACCATCGGCGGCGGCATCGGTCAGTCAAGACTCTGTATGTTCTACCTGAGAAAGGTTCACATCGGAGAGGTTCAGGCATCGGTCTGGCCCGACGAAAAGGTAAAGGCACTCGAAAAGGAAGGCATTGTACTTCTTTAAACCGATACATCTCACAGGGAAATTCACGAATCACCCTGCTTTGAATGGTTATAATAGAAATTATAATAAATAAATTAACATAAAACGGAGGAAATCAAAAAATGTTAGTTTCTGCAAAGGAAATGCTCACAAAGGCAAAGGAAGGCCACTATGCAGTAGGTCAGTTCAACATCAACAATCTCGAATGGACAAAGGCTATTCTTCTCACAGCTGAAGAATTAAAGAGCCCCGTTATCCTCGGTGTATCCGAAGGCGCAGGCAAGTACATGTGCGGTTACACAACAGTTGTAGGTATGGTTAACGGCATGATCAAGGAACTCGGTATCACGGTTCCCGTTGCTCTCCACCTCGACCACGGCTCCTACGAAGGTGCTCTCAAGTGCATCGACGCAGGCTTCTCGTCCGTAATGTTCGACGGTTCTCACTATCCTATCGAAGAAAACATCGCAAAGACAACAGAACTCGTTAAGATCTGTAACGAAAAGGGTCTTTCCCTCGAAGCTGAAGTAGGCGCTATCGGCGGTGAAGAAGACGGCGTTATCGGCACAGGCGAATGTGCAGATCCCGCAGAATGCAAGATGATTGCAGACCTCGGCGTTACAATGCTCGCTGCAGGTATCGGCAACATCCACGGCAAGTACCCCGAAAACTGGGCAGGTCTCTCCTTTGAAACACTCGAAGCAGTTTCCGAAGCTGTTGGCGATATGCCCCTCGTTCTCCACGGCGGTACAGGTATCCCCGAAGACATGATCAAGAAGGCAATTTCCCTTGGCGTTTCCAAGATCAATGTTAACACAGAATGTCAGCTCAGCTTTGCTGCTGCTACAAGAAAGTACATCGAAGAAGGCAAGGATCTCGTTGGCAAGGGCTTCGACCCCAGAAAGGTTCTCGCTCCCGGCTTTGAAGCTATCAAGGCTACTGTTAAGGAAAAGATGGAACTCTTCGGTTCTGTTGGCAGAGCATAAGCGTATAGCCCGTAGCAACATAAAAATTATCCCGACCTCGTTTTTACGAAGGTCGGGATTTTTATTATTCTTCAAATTTTCTATCCTTAAAATAATACTCTTTATCGTGCTCATTGATTTCCCTCAGAACTCTGCAGGGGTTACCCACGGCAACGACGTTTGAAGGAATATCTTTTGTAACGACGCTTCCTGCACCGATTACCGAATTATCCCCTATCGTAACGCCGGGCATTACCACAACACCTGCGCCGAGCCAACAGTTTCTGCCGATATGTATGGGCACGTTATACTGATAAACCTTTTCGCGAAGTTCAGGCAGGATGGGGTGTCCTGCGGTGGCAAGGACGACATTGGGTCCGAACATGGTATAATCACCGACGTAGATATGAGTATCATCAACGCAGGTAAGGTTAAAGTTTGCATAGACATTACTTCCGAAATGGCAGTGTCTTCCGCCCCAATTGGAATGAAATGGCGGCTCGATATAACAGTTTTCCCCTATTTCTGCGAACATTTCTTTAAGCATCTGTGTTCGTTTTTCGAGTTCAGAGGGTCTTGTTGCATTGAAATCATAAAGTTTTTCAAGGCATCTGAGTTGCTCTTTGAAAAGTTCCTCATCGGCGCAACAATAGGGTTTTCCCGAATGGAGTACATCACATACAGACATAAGTATTCCTCGCTTTCAGAATGATTGTAGCACAGAGGGTGAGAAAAAGCAATTGAAATTTTATCAATTAAGCTACAGGGTAATAAATCCCTCGTAATGAAGACTTTTTATTTCACGCAACCTGATTCTTCTGCATCCTTTTCCAATTATAAAGTCCATACAAATCATTGGCAAGGAACATGACAAAGCAAAGAACCATCGGAATATATGAAATATCAGAAAAAGATGCCGAAATCCAAAGTACAATAAGTACAATGTCATTTGCCGCATATGCGAGGGCATAGTACGGACTTCTGAAATACGTCAGCGCAACGGCAAGAAAGCTGGTCGCCACCGAAAGCGTACTGAAAACAAGATTTGGTGTATCAAATGCATTGAGAATAAAGTAAAACGCTACTGTTACGGCAAAAGTTGCAAGCCACATGACAGACGTCTGATTTTTATCAAGCTTTGCAATTTTCACCTCTGCAGTTCCCTCATACGGATTCTGCAACCACGAAATAAGTGCAAAAACATTCATGGGAAGCGTCATTCCCGCATAGGTTATCAGTTCGCCGTAATATCGGAAATGAAGGGCAATAAGTCCGTAAAATGCAGCGAAAATTATACAAAGTATCATTCCGAGAACGTGGCCCTTAGCGACAAATATGAGCGCCGTTACTCCGATAAGCGAGCAGATTGTATTTGCCGTTCCCTCAAACCCCGAAAGAATGTATGACACAAGCACAACGCAAAACGACACAAGCCACAGTGTCATTTCAAATTTATTGAGAAGTAAAAAAGGGTTTCTGATTTTCATTTTTCCTCCGAAAAAAAAGCATCCGTCTGTACACCTTCAAAGACCTAACGGTGCACGCACGAATGCTTTATATCTGCAATTCCCTACCCGGTGGCAGGATACAATATTTATTTTACGGATGTGAGTATATCACATCTGTTTTAATTTGTCAATACGTTTTACTTTACGTTTTCCTTTGCCGCAGCCTGCGCGAGCTTTCTGTACTTTTCCTTTTCAAGCTTCATTTCTTCAACTGTTTTTTCTTTGAGTGAGAAGCCTGTGTAATCCTTATGCTTGGGTGGGTTTTCCGCTAGTCTCACCTTTGCTCTTTCAATTTCTTCCTTATACTGAGGAAGCCACTTTGCACCGGCAACAAGCATTTCATCAATCATGCTGTCGATTTCATCGGGTGTACATACAGCACCCGTAAGGGGATCCATAAGTGCCGCTTGTCTGAGAAGATTAATATCTGCACTTACCGCCGCTTCAACACTGAGTCTCTGTACCCAGATACTCTGGGAGCATATTGCCGCACAACCGAGAGGAAGATCGCCTATTTTAGGCACGGAAATACCGTTCTTATCGGCATAGCAAGGAACTTCAACAACACATTCATAAGGAATATTTGTGATACAGCCTTCGTTCATTACATTGAAATGACCTCTGTAAATTCTTCCTGTTTCAATAGCCTCGATAATACGGCTGCCGTGTTCGATAGAACGGCTTTCTTCTCTGTAAACAAGTGCAGGAGCCTTGAGCCAGTTGGGAAAGTCTGTTTCAAACCAGTTTCTGCCTTCCTTGCAGACTCTGAGATAACCTGCCGTTTCTCCCTGTTCCCAATTGGAAAAGTCAACCCACGAACCGAGATAATCCCTGTTTTTTCTGTACCACATGAGATATTCCGAAAGGTGACCGTTGGATTCTGTTGAGAAATAGCCGAAGTGCTTCATAACATCAAGTCTTACACTTTCATGGGGTGCTCTGTCGCAGTTTTTCAGAATTTCATAAAGCTCGTCTTTTCTTTCAACTCCGTCTGTTTTTACACTTATGTACCATGTCTGATGATTGATGCCTGCGCAGGTAATTTCGACATCTTTCTTATCCTTCCCCATAGCTTTTGCAATAAGAGCGTGGCCGTTCTGGACTCCGTGGCAAAGACCGAGTGTGGGAACTTTACCGTACTTATTACAAGCCCAGGTGAGCATTGCATTGGGGTTAGAATAGTTGAGCATCATACAGCCGGGGGCAGCAACCTCTCTTATGTCCTTACAAAAGTCGAGCATTGCCGCAATACCTCTTTGTCCGTACATAATACCGCCTATACAGAGGGTATCGCCTACGCACTGGTCAACACCGTATTTAAGAGGGATTTCAACATCTGTCGCAAATGCCTCAAGCATACCTATTCTTACGGCACAAATTACATACTTTGCGTCCTTGAAGGCTTCACGTCTGTCAAGGGTTGCGTGGATTTTGATATCAAGTCCGTTTTCGTCAATATCTCTCTGGCAAAGCTGGGTTACCATGCGGAGATTGTCGGGGTTTATATCCGTAAAGGAAACCTCAATATCACGAAGTTCGGGAACAGATAAAATATCGCAGAGAAGTCTTCTTGTAAAACCGATACTGCCTGCGCCGATAAATGCTATTTTGAAGCTCATTGTTATCTTCCTTTCAATTTCGGGTAATTTTATTGTTTACTTTTCCAAAAATATATGTTATAACAATTACATAATATCGTGTTTTGTGCATCATTTCAATGATAATTTTATGATATGGAGGGTATTTTTTTGATATACAGTGCCTTGAGAAAATACAGATTCGATTTTCTTTCGGGAATAAAAAATCCGCCGGTTAAGCTTTTGACGACAGGAATGGAAGAAATAGACAGTGCATCTTACCATCTTGACAACAGGCACAGAGAGGAATGTTATCTTTTTCAGTACACCCTTTCGGGTTCGGGAACGGTGGTTATCAAAGGAGTAAAGCATATCGTAAACGAGGGAAGCGGCTTCTTTTTAAAAATCCCCGATGACGACGAATACTTTTTTGACCAAAAAGAAAATTTGTCACCGTGGAGATTTATATATATAAAATTCTGCGGCGATGGATGTCTCGATTATTACAATCTTATCAAAGACAGTGTCGGAAACATTTTCCGAATAAACGGTAATGCAAAAAGCATTCTTGCACTCTCTGAAATATACAGACGTGCCTCTCTCGGTCTTATTTCCAATTCCTTTACGGGTGAACGTCTCACTTTTGATTTTCTGTGCAAGCTGTGTTCTGACCTGCTCAATGACGAGAATCATTTTTCAGACATTGTATTAAAGGCAAAAAGAATTATTGAAAATGAATATATGACAATTGGCGGAATTTATGACGTTTCACAAAAACTTGGGGTTTCGCAGAGTCATCTGACAAGAATTTTTTCCAATGAGCTCAAATCCTCTCCTATAGAGTATCTGACAAGGGTAAGGCTCCAGGAGGCTGTAAATCTTCTGAATTCGTCAGCAGAATCTATCGAGAGCATAGCCTTAAAATGCGGTTTTTCCTGCGGAAATTATTTCTGCAAGGTTTTCAGGAAGCATATGCACATTTCACCGGGTGAATACAGAGTGAGAAACAGAGAATTCTGATATAGTAAAAGCACGGCATTCGCCGTGCTTTTAAAATTATTAAAGGGAATTTTCCTTTGTATACTTAATGATATCGTCAACAGTTGTAAATGCAAGACCTACATATGTATCTGCGCAGCCATAGTAGATTGCCATTCTGCCTGTATCAGCGTCAACAAGAGATGCACAGGGGAATACAACGGTATGAACATCGCCTACACATTCATAATCTTCCCAAGGCTTGAGGAGGAACTTCTTTGTGCGGTACTTAACCTTCCAGGGTTCATCAATATCAAGAATTGCCGCACCCATGCTGTAAACAAGGCCTGCGCAGCTGCTCATTACGCCGTGGTAAATGAGAAGCCAGCCTTCATCGGTTTCAATAGGTGCAGGGCCGGGACCTATCTTATTATTCTGCCAGCCAAGGCTTGTGGGATGCATTACGTCTCTATGGTGTCCCCAATATTCGAGGTCAGGGCTTTCGCTGTACCAGATAGAGCCGAGACCTCCACCGCCACCGGGGTTTGTGGGACGGGAGAGCATTGCATACTTTCCGTTAATCTTTCTGGGGAAAAGTACACCATTTCTGTTATATACAAGGAAAGGGCTTTCAAGCTGACGGAATGTTTCGAAATCCTCAGTATAGCCAAGGCCGATGGTATGACCGCCGGGAACACCGTTGCACCAGCAGATATAATACTTGCCGTCTTCGAACTTGATTACTCTGGGGTCATAGCCGTATTCGTAACCTATTTCGGGATTTCTGTCTGTCCATTCAAGGTTTTCGTCGGAAATTTCCCACTTGATACCATCCTTACTCTTACCTGTTCTGAGCATGGGAAGCATATCGTAGGAGTCAATTCTGAACACACCTCTGAAGCCATCACCGAAGGGAACTACTGCGCTGTTGAAAACGCTGTTCGCTTCAAAAGCATCCTTTCTTGTGATAATGGGATTCTTAGAATATCTCCAAACAGTATCTGTACATCCTGCGGGTTTATCTTCCCAGGGAAGATTGGGGATGGACATGCCGTTAATTACCTTAGCCATAATCATATCTCCTTTTTGTTTTATTGGATTACACTCTTAATATAACACCGCCAAAACTCATTGCAAGGACTTTTCTTGCCTTTTGTGGGACATTTTTTGCAGAAACGGCAAAAAAAGAAACGGAAATAATCCGTTTCCTTTAATGATATCATTTACATAGAATGTTCTTTGATGTACTTTAAAAGTTCGTCAACTGTTGTGAATGCAACACCGACGCAAGTGTCCGCCGCGCCGTAGTATATTGCGATTCTTCCCGTATCCTTATCGCAAAGAGTAGCACAGGGGAATATTACATTTCCTACATCCCCTACTCTTTCATAAAGTGTTTCGGGTGTCATAATCTTATCTCTTGTACGGTAAAGAACCTTGGAAGGATCATCTCTGTCAAGAATTGCTCCGCCGACAGCATAGATAAGACCGTTACACATTTCGGTAACACCGTGGTAAAGAAGAAGCCAGCCTTCATCCGTTTCGATAGGTGTAGGACCTCCGCCGACCTTTACTCTCTGCCAGCCTTGAGTTACTCTGATAAGTGCTCTGTGCTTGCCCCAGTATGTAAGGTCAGGGCTTTCGCTGTAACAGATATTACCTAAAAGGCAATGTCCGGGTGCACAGGGACGTGAAAGAAGTGCATAATTATCACCGATTTTTCTCGGGAAAAGCACGCCGTTTCTGTTATAGTAAAGCGTGGGGTATTCCATTAAATAGAATGATTCAAAATCATCTGTATACGCCATGCCGACAGTATCGCCGAAGTTTTCAAAGTGAGTACAAAAAACGATGTAGTATCTGCCGTCGATTTCTGTGATTCTCGGGTCATAGGCGTAATTCGGTACTTTGCCGCCTTCAAAGGGAATAAAGTCTATCTTTTCATCCTTTATATTCCAGTGAAGACCGTCTTTACTTGTGCCGACATGAAGTGTGGGCCAGAGTTCCATTGTGTCACATCTGAAAACACCGATGTATCCGTCCTTATAGGGAACAACGGCACTGTTGAACACAGAGTTTGCATTCTTACAGTCTTTTCTTGAAAGAATTGGATTTTCCGTATATCTCCATACGGGATCGGTATGTCCTTCAGGTTTATCCTGCCAAGGCATATCGGGAAGCGAATATCCGCCTATAACTTTTGCCATAATAAAAACTCCCTTCTGTTATTTACACATCAATATTACCAGTTCCTCTAAAAAATAATCGACAATAATTACTCAGATTCGGACGCTTTTTGTCTTGTTTTATATTCTCCGGGGGTAAAACCTGTATATTCCTTGAAGCGTCTTGCAAAATTCCTTTCGCTTCCAAAACCGCACTCATAGCAGGTATCAATTACCCTCTCTCCCGATATGAGCAGTTTTTTTGCATAGCCAATACGCTTTTCGGTAATATAGGAGTTAAAGGATTTTCCTACCCTGTTTTTAAAGGCACGGCTGAAATATGACGGCGAAAGTCCGTACATTTTTTCGATTGTTGACAGTGTAATTTCCTTAGTAAAATTGACATTTACAAAACCTATTGCCTCAGAAAGTCTGTCATTTATGTGGGTTACTCCCTCCGCTTCGGAAAAAATATCCGGCATAATATCAAGAAGTATAAGCTCGACGAGGTTCTTGGTTTTGACATCTTTATAGTTTTCATTTTCATCCATGAAAATTTTATGGGCAAATTCAAAATATTTTCGTGTCATCGTATCGATTGAACGAACAATTCGGTTACCGACATCGGAAAGCGTATTTTTGAACATCGGGCTTAAATACGCCGCAGAAAAATGAATCGTAATTGTCCGGAAATATCCGCTTTCAAAACCGTGTCTGTCCATCGGGGTTATAAAGACTACATCTCCCGCACAGAGCTTTGTGTTCTCGCCGTTCATATTATGGACAGCCTCGCCCTCAAGTATAAACTCAAGCTCGTAGTATTCGTGCTGATGCACTCTGTATCTTTCTCTTACCAGGTTACATGAAACCGCAAATTCGTTTATATTTTCAAAGGTTTTGGTCTCGTAGTATTTCGGCGCGGGCATTCTTTTCATATTTATCACCTGTGCTTTCTGTAATACATATAAGAATATATCATGGGAGCAACTACCATTACCAAAATGGGAACGAATGTTGTAAACGCCACAACGCTGTTGAAAAAGGCTCCCAGCATAACAACAACCGAGCAAACCGTCCACACACGGCCTGCAAATCTATGGGTTTTGTTCCAATTATCCGCATCATTCAGCGTCCACGGAATTTTTATACCGATGGTGTAATTCTGCTTACATTTGGGAAGATAATTACCGATAACAAAGAAAAGCATACCCATAAACAGAGGGGCAATCAGTTCGATATTAACATCCTTGCCAAGTGCTTCCGCATATACGGCGGTCATACAAAGAATCGAAAGTATGGGACATATCCAGAAAACAATCCCAATCATTTTGCCGTTAAAGTCC
>RHMF01001530.1_pt1 | contig 10607 bp, 6 predicted proteins | sample 5365151 | NCBI WGS metagenome assembly RHMF01 (sample SAMN10266501, study PRJNA497801) | feces metagenome | isolation source: feces | host: Bos taurus | place: China: Prairie of Fairy Mountain | collected 2017-08-14 | reverse complement strand
GTCCCATTGTTCACGGTTCCGGCAATTGTGCTGCTGGTGCCCGCATCGGTACGTAAATTCACATCGGATGCATGTACCATGACCTGTTTTCCAACCATACTGGAAGCAGTTCCAGCATTGCTTGTACTGCTGCCCGCAGTATTATTTGCTGTGCTGTTTTCTTTCACCTCGGCAGTCAGCCAGCCTGCAATCCAGACTTTCACGCCGGATTTCATTTTTACCTGATACCAGATATCCCCGTTTACCTTTTTCTCGTTCAAGACTGTAAACGTATCCCCCTTCACAGCCTGTCCAAGAACGGCAGATGTTGTGTTGGTATCAGCACGCAGATTCACTACCGTGCCGGTTACGGCAACGGTTTTTCCAACCATACTGCCGGTTGTGACTGCACTGGATACATTATTGCCAGATTCTGTACTTCCAGATGGACTCGTATGATTGCCTGTGCTGGTACTAACTGAATTGTCAGCTGTTTTTTCTGTATACCAGGATGCAATCCACACCGCATCCCCTCCAGAAGTCCGCATAACCTGATACCACAGCTTTCCATCTACTGTTTTGGTACCAGTTACAATCAGGGTGTCCCCTTTTTTTGCCGTGCCTGCTTTTGCACCGCCGGTTCCGGCATCCTGACGCAGATTAACACCTTCACCAGTAACAGTTACTTTCTGACCGATAATATCCCCTTTTGTATTAACTGCACCGCTGTTATTGCTGCCTGTTGCTTTTGGTGCAATCACCAGCCCGTTTTTGGCATCAAAATTATAATTCCAGCCAAACTCGGTTACCGCAAAACGCCAGGTCAGCGGAAAATATGTCACATCACGAAATAACAGCAGTGGATATTCTTCTTTGCTGTTATTAATAACTTTCCCGTTTACAGTAATCTTTCCGCTGGCGGTTGTAGCTTTATAGCTTTTTCCGTTTGTTGCAGCGGTTTTATACGGTCTATATGCATTCTGTGCTGTTTTCTGATCCTGCACAATATCAGCTTTGTCAATCACAAGCCCGGTGGCCTGTGTCCAGCTGGAATCCAGTCCAAGCAGACGGGTATCTTCCCAGGTCATTGGTACATAAGTAATATCCTTATACACCAGCAGCGGATACTGATTCTGACTCTGTTCCATTGTTACCCCATTCAAGGTTACCGGAAAAGTCGGCAGCGTTACATTGACTTCTGCAGCCAGTGCCGGTGCTGTATGTAAGCCCATAGCCAGCAGTGCCGTGCACACTGCCCCTGCTATTTTATTCATAATTGGTTCCTCGCTTTCTGTCAGATAAAAATCTGTCGCATTCCAAATACATTCTGTCTTTTCTGTTCGTAAAATCTACCGTTTCATTATACAGGATAATCACATACTTGTAAATCGGTAAAACGTTCCGATAAAGGTTTAGACGTTTCAGGACCGCAAATAGTTCCACTATGCCATATTATACAACCGTTCCCGGCAGTTCTTTGCAGACACTAATAAAAAACACCGCCTCGTATTGCGAGACGGTGTTATATGCGGCTCTAGCCACACAAATTATTTTTCTGCGTTTTCTTTTACCATTGCACGAACTTTTAAGGACAGACCAAACAGGTTGATGAAACCTTCTGCGTCGTGGTGGTCGTACAGATCACCTGTTGTGAAGGATGCCAGGCTTTCGCTATACATGCTGTATGGAGAAGTGGTACCCTGTTTAATAATATTGCCTTTGTACAGTTTCATTTTTACTTCACCGGTCATATTTGTTTCGGTGGATTCAATGAATGCCTGTAAAGCTTCTCTTAATGGAGTGAACCATTTGCCTTCGTATACAACGTCGGAATATCTGGTAGCAACCATTTTTTTGAATGCAAAGGTATCACGGTCGGTAATCAGTTCTTCCAGCTGTTTGTGTGCTTCTACCAGAATAGTACCGCCTGGTGTTTCATATACACCGCGGGATTTCATACCAACAACACGGTTTTCTACGATATCTACAATACCGATACCATGTTTGCCGCCCAGTTCATTCAGTTCGGTGATAATTTCGGATACTTTCATTTTTTTGCCGTTCAGAGCAACTGGAATCCCTTTTTCAAAGTTCAGAGTCAGTTCTTCTGCTTCATCTGGAGCTTTTTCAGGAGATACACTCAGCACCAGCAGGTGGTCGTAGTTTGGTGCAGTTGCAGGGTTTTCCAGTTCCAGACCTTCATGGCTGATGTGCCACAGGTTACGGTCACGGCTGTAGCTTGTGGTTGTGGAGAATGGCAGAGTGATACCATGTGCTTCGCAATATGCGATTTCATCTTCACGGGACTGCATATTCCACAGTTCATTCATACGCCATGGCGCAATGATTTTTAAATCTGGAGCCAGAGCTTTGATACCCAGTTCGAAACGAACCTGGTCATTCCCTTTACCGGTAGCACCGTGGCAGATTGCTACAGCGCCTTCTTTACGAGCAACTTCTACTAATTTTTTTGCAATCAGTGGACGTGCCATAGAGGTACCCAGCAGATATTTGTTTTCGTAAACAGCGCCAGCCTGTACACATGGCATTACATATTCATCACAGAATTCATCTACTACATCTTCGATGTACAGTTTGCTTGCGCCAGAGTACAGTGCACGTTCTTCCAGACCGTCCAGTTCTTCGCCCTGACCTACGTTTACACAGCAGCAGATTACATCGTAATCAAAATGTTCTTTTAACCATGGAATAATAGTGGTGGTGTCTAAACCGCCGGAATATGCTAATACTACTTTTTCTTTAGACATGAGTATATTCTCTCCTTCATAATATTCAATATGCTAAATGACACAGGAAAAATTTCGTGTCGCAAGGCGGCTTTCAAAAATATATACCGACGTGTACATAAAGTACACGATGTGTGTATTTTTGAAATACAACGCAGCGAGACGGAATTTTAAAAAGTCATTACATTACGGTAGCCATAATCGCTTTGTGTGCATGCAGTCTGTTTTCTGCCTCGTCAAATACTACCGACTGTGCACTTTCCATAACTTCGTCGGTTACTTCATAACCGCGGTATGCCGGCAGACAATGCATAAAGATTGCATCCGGTTTTGCCAGTGCCATCATATCGCTGTCGATGGTGTAGCCTGCAAATGCTTTCTGACGCACTTCTTTTTCTGCTTCCTGACCCATACTTGCCCAGGTATCGGTGTAAACAACATCCACACCTGCGATGGCTTCTTTTGGATCATGCATAATAGTAACGCTGCCGCCGGATTCTGCTGCATACTGCTGTGCCTGTGCAACGATTTCAGGGTTTGGCATATAACCTTCCGGACATGCAACGGTCACATCCATACCAACTTTAGCGCCGCCAATCATCAGAGAATGAGTCATATTATTGCCGTCACCAACATATGCAAATTTGATTCCTTTCAGATGACCTTTGTGTTCCTGAATAGTAATCAGGTCAGCAATTACCTGTGTTGGATGATAATCATCGGTTAAGCCGTTGATTACAGGAACATCTGCGTATTCTGCCAGCTCTTCTACTTCTGCATGGCTGTAAGTACGAATCATAATACCATCCACATAACGGGATAATACACGGGCTGTATCTTTAATCGGTTCCCCGCGGCCAATCTGTAAATCATTTGTGCTTAAAAACAGTGCAGAACCGCCTAACTGATACATACCAACTTCAAACGATACACGGGTTCTGGTAGAGGATTTCTGGAAAATCATCCCCAGAGTTTTTCCTGCCAGTACTGGTGTTGGAATTCCTGCTTTCAGTTTTGCTTTTAAATCAATCCCCAGATTTACCATGTCCACAATTTCTGGACCAGAAAAATCTTTCAGGGTTAAAAAGTCTCTGCCTTTTAAACTCATTGTGTTCACGCTCCTTATATCATTGTATAATCATACATCATTATTAATAATAATTCAATAGAAAAGCCAAAACTTTCTAAAAAATCTCTAAATTTTATGATACCAGATTTACATCCATTTTTCCATTAAAAATATTAAGAATACAGCATAAAGTTTACTGCACAACTACACATAAAAAAGCTGTTGCAATAATGCAACAGCTTTTTTGTATGATTTTTTTAAACTAAAATCATTAATTTTCAATTTTTTCAGCTTTTTTACCTTGTTCCAGAACTTCCTGTGCCAGATTTACCGCATGGTCGCCAATACGTTCCAGATTAGAGAGAATATCCAGATATACGGCACCGGCACCGGCACTGCATGCCCCTGCATTCAGACGGGCAATGTGGCCTTTACGCAGTTCCACTTCCATCACGTCAACACGGTCATCCTGCTCGATAACTTTAATTGCCAGATCACGGTCGTTGTTACGCAGAGCAGCCAGTGCATCTCGCAATGCATCCTGTACCAGTTCCATCATTTCGCGCAGACCATCGTTGGCACTCTTAGACATTTCGATTTTGTTTTCTAAACAGTAATCGGTCAGCTCGATCAGATTTTCTGCATGGTCACCGATACGTTCCAGGTCACCAACAGCCTGCAGCAGCATGTAACTGCGTTTCGATAAAACCTGGTCTAAATCGTGGTTGTGGGTTACCTCTACTACATAATTGGTAATAGCCTGTTCCAGCATATCCACGGTTCCTTCCCGTTTCAGTGCATCTTCTTTATCGTTCTCACCATGCAGGAAATAGTAGTCAATTGCATATTCCAGTGATTCTGCAGCATAACGACCCATGTGCAGCATTTCGCGGCTCGCACAGGATAATGCCATTGGTGCACTGTTTAACAGACGACGTTCCAGATACTTCGGCTGAGTTGCCCAGTCGGTGTGTTCTTCTTTATCTGGAATCAGCTTGCATACCAGTTTATCCAGAACTGCTACAAACGGCAGGAATAAAATGGTGTTGCTGATGTTAAACATACCGTGAGTTAACGCAACCTGCATTTTAATGTTCATCATTTCCCAGCCGCCCATAAAGTTTGCAACGGTTTCCACCATGAACGGGAAAATCCCCATCAGGAACAGCGGCAGCCAGATAAAGGTACCCAGCGTATTGAACAGCAGGTTGATAAACGATGTACGTTTTGCATTTAAGGTAGTGCCTAAACCAGCCAGCAGAGCGGTTACTGTAGTACCAATGTTACTACCGAACAGCATTGGCACAACCTGATTATAAGTCATTACACCCTGATATGCCAGTTCCTGCATAATCCCGATAAACGCACTACTGCTCTGGATTGCTGCAGTTAACAGAGCACCTACCCCTACACCCAGGATAATATTATCTTCTACAAACAGCATCAGCGCTGTAAACTGCGGGAAGCCTGCCAGCGGTTTTAAACCCTGACCCATAACATCCATACCGTAGAACAGCAGACCAAAACCTAAAATAACAGTCCCTAAATGTACCAGACGTTCTTTTTTACAGAAAAACAGCAGCGCCGCACCTACAAACACGATTGGCAGCGAATAGTCAGACAGTTTAAAACCAATCAGGAAAGCAGTTACAGTGGTCCCAATGTTTGCCCCCATAATTACCCCGATTGCCTGACGCAGCGACATCAGTCGCGCATTTACCAGACCAATCGCTAACACGGTTGTTGCCGCACTACTCTGAATCAGCCCGGTTACCAGTGTACCAGTTAACACACCGCGAATTGGAGTTTTAGTACCTGCTTCCAGAATATCACGCAGTTTATCCCCGGCTAACGCCTGTAAACCGTCGGACATACATTTCATGGAAAACAGGAACATCCCCAGACCGCCAAGACAATAAAATAACAGTTCCATTTGTTATCCCTCACACTAATCCATAAAATCGAATTCTACATCTTTAATGCGTACGGTATCGCCGTCTTTACAACCTTCTTCACGCAGAGCTTTAACTACGCCCATTGCTTCAACAATCTGTAAAAATCTCGATACAGCATCGTCATTGACAAAGTTTGTTCTTCTCCAGTGACGTTCAATTTCCGGCCCGGATACAACGAATGCACCGGTCTCGTCTCGCTCAATTACAAATTTTACTTCTTCTTCAACGACTTTTGTCACTTTTACTTCTTCTGTTGGAGTTACTTCTTCTGGTTCCAGTTCTACCTGTTCCACCAGTTCAGCCAGACGATATACCAGAGGTCTCAGCCCTTCGCCAGTTGCTGCCGACACCGGGAATACTTCGTATTCCGGCAGTTCTTCTTTTAAGCGAGCCAGATAATCAACCTCGCCCATAATATCTGTTTTATTCGCCGCAATTACCATTGGACGTTTCATTAACGATGCATTATAGCGTTCCAGCTCCTGATTTACGATAGCGAAATCCTCCAGTGGATCTCTACCTTCAGAACCGCTGATATCCAGCACATGTACCAGAACTTTAGTACGCTCTGTATGACGCAGGAAGCGATGCCCTAAACCGGCACCATCTGCCGCCCCTTCAATCAGACCAGGAATATCGGCCATAACAAAGCTGCGGCCTTCATCTACTTTTACCATACCCAGATTTGGCACAATGGTAGTAAAGTGATAATCTGCAATTTTTGGTTTTGCTGCCGACACATGAGAAATGATGGTAGATTTCCCTACGTTCGGGAACCCTACCAGCCCTACATCCGCCAGCAGTTTTAATTCCAGTGTAATCCAGCGTTCTTCCCCGGCATCTCCGTTTTCTGCCAGAGTCGGTGCACGGTGTGTAGAACTTACAAAGTGGGTATTGCCTCTACCACCACGGCCACCTTTGGCAACTACTACTTTCTGCCCTGCCGCTGTTAAATCCGCCAGAATCTGCTGAGTTTCCGCATCACGCACCACAGTGCCAACCGGTACTTTTAACAGTTTATCTTCTGCATCAGCACCGTGCATACTACTGCCCTGCCCGTGTTTTCCGCGATCTGCCTTATAATGAGTTTTGTAGCGGAAGTCAATCAGTGTACGCAAATTGTTATCCGCTTCTAAAATAATCGAGCCACCGTCGCCACCGTCACCGCCGGCCGGACCGCCCATTGGCACATATTTTTCGCGGCGCCATGCAACAATACCGTTCCCGCCATCGCCTGCTTTTACATGTACCTTCGCATAATCGTAAAACATTAAAACACCTGCCCTTGTCTTTTTTATTAAAATCCGTAGCGCAGCAGACAGAATCTTGTGTTATAGCCAAAGGCATGACCATTTAAAAACGCATCCAGGTCTTTGGTAATGGTCGATTCTGCATCTTCCGCTTTCGCTTTTTCATAAAACACTTTTAAAAATTTCCGGTCAAACGCTGCCAGATACTCTTCGATTTCTTCCTCGCTGTATCCCATGCCAGGCGCATGCTGGAAAATATATTCTACTGTTTCAATGCGCAATGTGAATTCATTGGCTCTGATGTAACTCAATCACAACGCCTCCTCGTCGCACTTAGACTCAGTATATATTATAACACAGGCTCTTTGCAAATCGCCATTAAATTCCTTTATATCTCCTTTGGATTCTTAAAATATTTCCGCAAACAAAAATATCCGGAACAGCAGACAAAACACTGCCATTCCGGATATTTCACTTTTCGTTTTTATTCTTTTTACAGAGTCGGCTTACTGATATACAGCTGGAACCGTGCCATTGTAAAACAGCTGCGTTTGCCAGTCATTGCTGCCTGTATGATTATAGCGCAGTAAAACAAAATGAGTGTTATCAAATTCTGCAAAAATCCCGCCGCCATTTAATAAATCGGATTCATCAATAAATCGAGCAACGTTATCGACACCGTTGATATGACCATCCAGTTCAACAGATGGCTGAGTGCTTAACAGTTCGATACATTTTTCTACTGTCAAGTTGTCTGGATTCGTATGATTCTGTTCATCTTCCTCAAGCATACGATATGCCGTATCTATCATGTTACGCAATTCGGCTTCTGTTTTTTCCTCACAGCGGAAAATCAGCGCATCGCTGTAATTGCGATGGTCATCCTCTTTGATATTCAACTTTTCCAGAACAGCCATAGTGCGTGTATCCGATTCATACACCGGTACATACAAATAATAATAAGCGTTATCCAGCCGTGGAAGCTGAAGCTCCATATTATACTGGCGGGAAGTTTTCAGCGCATCAAAGCTGCGTTCGCGAACGTCCTGTTTGTAGGCTTCCAGAACATCCGTCATATCAGAATGGCTGTAAGCATTGTGCAGCGAAGTCCGGGGCTCTGTCTGCTTCGCCTCAGTTGTTACCACGATTTCTCCTTTAGAAACAACCACCGCCTCTGCTACTTCACGATATTCTATATCCCGCTCCCGATCATATAACAGAGTATCGTTAATATTCATACGATAAACGTCTTCCGGTGCAGCACACAGTACATCAACATATACCGCTTCGCGATAACTTTGAAGATTATACAGTGTTTCGTAGTTTTTCTCGATGTCCTCTACCACTATCGCACGATAAATTCTGGATTTCACATCCCCGTTTTTCAGGCGATACTGTACGGTAACAGATGTAGTTTCCTTATTTCCATAATCATACGGCGAACGATTGCCGTTAAAATCACTAGAACGATATAGGCTTTCACTCACAATTGGCTGCAGAAGATTATAAACAGCCTGTTTTACTTCTGCATCCTGGCTGTAAGCATCTCTTTGTTCAGACATGTTCATATTTTCTGCACCCGGCACAATCAAGGATACCTGCTGTACCTCATCGGGCTCCGGCAGGTAGGAGTCATATCCCAGCAAATCAAAACGGAACACGCCCACGATACCTAAAATCAGTACCAGAATAACTGCGCAATGCGAAAACCGTTTACCCATAGCTTTAAAATCATGCTGAATAATTACCTCGCAGGTCATATGAGTCAAAATTGCAAAAGAGATAACGGCAAAGTAGAAAAACATCTTACTGCCAACAGACTGGAACACAAGGCCTGCTGTAATACTTACCACAAACATCAGATAGGCTTTCAGCACAGGTTCGCTTGACGGATATACCATAGCTTTACCAGCCGCTTCACTTGGGCGTTTCTGATACAGTGCCCACGCTAAGCCGGAAAGCAGTATCGTCATCCATACTAATACCGCTATCATACCAGATTCCATCGGGCTTATGTTCATCACAAAGCTATCCGGAGTATAATGGACACTGCTAAAATACTGAAATACCGCACACAGCGGGGAAAATTTCAGTGATTCTTCTATCAGAGATGCACCATTGTAAGTGGCAAAAAACAGGCTGTACATCATATTTACAATATAGGCACCTACCGGAATACAAAAATGCAATACCGCATTTAATGCCATATGGGTTGCCATAGTGCCGGCAATCTGGCCTGCAAACACAGCAATGCTGTAGCCTGCCAGTAAAAACAGTACCATCTGCATCACATGCCATACAATCATGCCGATATTCAGGATGCTCCCCAAGCCATAGCCCACTACAATAACAAACATTACAACTGTCATAATCACAAGAGGCACAATATTCAGGATAAGCCCTACAAAATATTGGTTCCAGAATAGTCTGGTACGGGTAATCGGCTGGCTGTGATAAAAATTCACCTGTTTTTTCTGCTGCAGATAAAAGAACATCACACAGCCAATCACTGCTGCCAGTACTATCGCCGAGAAATACAGCGGCACAAATCCTTCAATACGGAACCAGCGAACCATCTGACTCATCTGTGTTTCTATGAAAAACTCTGATGCACTGAGTGGATCATTTGCACCCGAAATACTGTCCAGTTTCAGCATGGTAAATACCGGACCTGCAAAACCATATACCACCGAACAGATTACCGCAATCCACCAGTAGCTGCGGAGCGTATACATTATAAAACTCCCTTTTCTGCCAGTATTCCCGCTTTTAGTAGATAAGCTGTTGGATGTCATAGCCCAGCACCTCCATTTCAGTGATAAAGATTTCTTCCAGTGTCAGTGGCAGTAATTCACAATAAAGTGGATTCATTGCTTTGATACGAGCTTCCGTTTCATCAGCAGCCCCTCGCACAATTAATACCGATAAGCTGCCACGTTGTTCCACAGTAACAATATCCAGTCCAGTAAATTCCTCCTGTGCTTTTGGCACATCAAAAGCGCACTGCACTTTATGAATATTGCTTTGCAGATAATCCAGTTCCCGTTCGAAAATCACGCCGCCCTGATGCAGTAACCCGATGTGGTCACAGATATCCTCCAGTTCCCGCAGGTTATGCGATGCAATAATCGGTGTCATCTGATGCTCTACCACGGCATCGGCCAGCAGCCGTTTTACCGCCTGCCGCATAACCGGGTCAAGGCCGTCAAAAGTTTCATCGCAGAACAGATAATCCGGCTGGCAGGATAAAGCCAGAATAATATGCGCCTGTTTCTGCATCCCTTTCGAAAATGTATTCAGCTTGCGTTTGGAATCCAGCCGGAACAGTTCGGTTAACTCCCGGAATTTTTCATAGGAGAACCGCTGATACATAACCGAAAAATATTTTGCCATCTCTTCCATGTTACAGTTGGGAAAATAAAACTGGTCATCAGAAATATAAAATAAACGCTGTTTCAACGCATCGTTTTCGTAAACCGGTTGACCGTCAATCAGAATCTGCCCGGCATCCGGCCGGTAAATTCCTGCCAGTAAACGTAGAAAGGTGGATTTACCAGCACCATTGCTGCCAATTAAACCAAAAATAGAACCTTTTTGAATAGTAGTA
>RHMF01004428.1_pt1 | contig 10608 bp, 8 predicted proteins | sample 5365151 | NCBI WGS metagenome assembly RHMF01 (sample SAMN10266501, study PRJNA497801) | feces metagenome | isolation source: feces | host: Bos taurus | place: China: Prairie of Fairy Mountain | collected 2017-08-14 | reverse complement strand
GTTTATGTAGACACTAATGTAATGGCAGGCCGTGAAGTAAAATTCATGAATGCTAATGCGGAAAATGGCTTCCTGGCTATGCCGGATGCTTCTGTACATGCGGATATTATCTATATGTGCTCTCCAAATAATCCAACTGGTGCGGTATATAACAAAGAACAGCTGAAAGAATGGGTAGATTATGCAATTGCTAACGATGCAGTAATTCTGTTTGATGCAGCGTATGAAGTATTTGTAGCCGATGAAACTCTGCCAAGAAGTATTTTTGAAATCGAAGGTGCGCGTAAATGTGCTATCGAATTCTAAAACAGCCGGCTTTACCGGCACCCGCTGCGGTTATACTGTGGTTCCAATGGAACTGGAACGCGGCGGTCAGAGCCTGAACAAACTGTGGCTGCGTCGTCAGACCACCAAATTTAATGGTGTGCCATATATCGTACAGCGCGGTGCAGAGGCAGTCTTTACCGAAGAAGGTCAGAAACAGATTCACGAAGCACTGGCTTACTACAAAGAAAACGCAAAAATTATTGCGGATGCACTGGATGAACTGGGTATCTGGTACACAGGCGGCGTAAACTCTCCATACATCTGGCTGCAGTGTCCGAATGGCATGGGCTCCTGGGAATTCTTTGACTTCCTGCTGGAAAACGCAAATGTAGTTGGTACTCCAGGTGCCGGTTTTGGTGAAAACGGTGAAGGTTTCTTCCGCTTAACCGCATTTGGCGACCGCGATAATACAAAAGAAGCAGTAGAACGTATTAAAGCAGCTCTGAAAAAATAATTTGCAAAAACAACATTAACACCTTATAAATATAACAGTGCAGAATGGCCTGTAATCGGCCTGCCTGCACTGTTTTTTTTGCTAAAAATCTTTTTAAGAGATTGTTACATTTTATTAGAGGCATTGTTTTTTAGGCTGAGTTGTATTATTATAATAATCAGAAAAAATTGACTGACCAGTCAGTCTAGTATAAACAGATGCGGAGGAGAAACTATGGAAAAATATACGAAAAGAAAAATTGCGGCGGTAACGCTGGGTGGTTTTCTTCTGATGTCAACCGTATGCGGCTGCGGTTCGCAGGATGCGGCTGAACAGCAGGAGACTGTATCCCGTATTCCGGTCGATGTGGAAACAGTAGAAGTACAGGATTTTGATAAACTGATTACTCTGGGCGGTCTGACTGCTGCGGAAAATACCGTGCAGGTAATTGCCAAAGTAGGCGGTATGGAACAGATTAAAGCGGTCCATGTAAAAGTGGGCGATAAAGTCAGTGCCGGGCAGGTGCTGGCTCAGCTGGATAATGAAACCTCCGCGATTAATCTGAGCAATGCCCAGCTGGCATACGACAACGCCTATACCAATTATGAAAATGCAAAACAGCTGTTTGAACTGGGTGCTGTCAGCCAGAGCGATTTAAACCAGCTGAAAATGGCGTATGAAAACGCAAACAATACCCTGCGTCAGGCGCAGATGGCAATGGATTACGCAACTGTAACAGCGCCAATCAGCGGTACTGTTACGATGGTAAATGCCAATGTTGGTTCCTATGCTACTGCAAGTGTACCAATGTTTGAGATTGCGAATGTGGATACCCTGGAAATTTCTACAGGGATTAACGAGCAGAACGTAAGCAAAATCAAAATCGGGCAGGAAGTACTGCTGAAAATTCATTCGGTTTCGGATAAATGGATGAGCGGTACCATTACCGAAATCAGCAAAGTGATGAATGCGCAGACTAAAAATTATCCGGTTACCATTGCTCTGGCTAATAAAGATGACGATCTGGTAGCAGGGATGTATGCGGAAGTGCAGGTTGCTGTAGAACATGCGGAAGATGTGCTGGTAATTCCGGTAGATGCCATTGTATATAAAGAGGCAAAACCGGTAGCATTTATTGCGCAGGCAGATGGCACCGTAAAAGAAAAAGCGCTGACACTAGGCATTAACGATGGGGATTACTATGTAGTAACCAAAGGGTTACAGGCAGGTGATCAGATTGTTGTAAAAGGGAATGGGAACCTGGTAGAAGGGGAACCGATTAGTATTATTACACTGGATGGTGTAGAACAGGATTTAAATCTGAATGCAGCAGCGGATGCAGAACCGGAACAGTCTGCTGATGGAGAAACTGCATCGGCTGAAAAAACAGAGTGAGGTGATTGGTCGTGAATATTGGTAAGTTTTCCGTAAAACGGCCTGTTACCATTGCCATGGCGGCGCTGGTTCTGATTCTGTTCGGGGTGGTTTCTTTTACTCGAATGTCCATCGATCTGATGCCGAAAATGGATCTGCCGATTATGGCGGTTATGACAAATTATGACGGTGCAGGGCCTGAAGAAGTAGAAGAACGTGTTACAAAACCGTTAGAAAGCTCTATGGCCAGTATTTCGGGGATGAGTGGCATTACCTCTATCAGTTCGGCCGGTAATTCGGTCGTTATGATTATGTTTGACTACGGCACCAATCTGGACTCGGCAACCAATGATGTGCGAGATGCACTGGAATTTGCCAAGATGATACTGCCGGAGGAAGCACAGGACATCACCATTCTGAAACTGGATATCAACAGTATGCCGATTATCACATTGGGTGTAAACGGTGACCGCAGTCTGGAAGATGTCAAGAAAATTGTAGAAGAAAAAGTAGCACCACGTCTGGAACGTATCGAAGGGGTTGCTTCGGTCGATGTATCCGGCGGGCAGGAGCAGCAGGTCAGCATTACTGCAGATCCATATAAATTAAGTGCCTATGGACTGAATACCGGCACCATTACCCAGATTATCATGGGTGAAAATGCTAACCATCCGGGCGGCTATATTACCCAGGGGTCGCAGGAGATTCTGGTTCGTACATTAGGTCAGTATGAAAGCATCGAGCAGCTGGCTGATACGCAGGTAAGTCTGCCGACCGGCGGTCATGTTCGTCTGGGTGATGTAGTGGATATAAAAATAGGGTTATCGGAAGAAGAATCTATCGTAACTCTGAACGGGGAGAAAGTTATTTCTCTGTCGATTCAAAAAGAAAGTGATGGCAATACCGTTAACGTAGACCGTGAAGTGCGCAAAGCGCTGGAAGAACTGGAAGGCCAGCTGTATGAAGACATTGATATTAATGTGGTATACAGTTCTGCCGACATGATCAACCAGTCTGTAAAAAATGTAGTCAGCAACCTGTTCTCTGCAGTGGTTATTTCCATGCTGGTTATCTTTATTTTCCTGGGGAATATCCGCAGTACCGTCATTATCGGGGTAGCAATTCCGCTGTCGATTATTTCTACCTTCGTGATGATGTATTTCGGGGAATATACATTAAACCTGGTAACTCTGGCGGCGCTGGCGCTGTCGGTAGGGATGGTAGTCGACAACTCTACGGTAGTACTGGAAAATATCTATCGTCATCGCACGATGGGTAAGAGTAAATACCAGGCAGCAGTAGAAGGGACACAGGAAGTAGTCAGTGCGGTTACAGCATCGACCTTAACGACCGTAGCGGTATATCTGCCGTTTGTGTTTGTAGGCGGTATGACTGAACAGATTATTATCCCGTTTGCGCTGACAATCTGTTTCTCTCTGATTGCATCGCTGGTGGTATCGGTTACCGTTGTGCCGATGATGTCGTCCAAACTGCTGATTTTATATGAATATAGCGAAGCGAACAAACCAAAAGGGCTTGCAAAATTTGCAGTCTGGTTTAACGGCAAATTTGACAAATTTATCAACTGGTATCAGGGGATGCTGGTAGCAGCTCTGAATCATAAAAAAACTACCATTATTGCTGTGCTGGTTGCTCTGGCTGGTTCCTGCTGTCTGGTACCGTTTTTAGGTGCCGAACTGTTCCCTAGTCAGGATGCCGGGCAGGTTAGCGTATCTATCACCATGCCAAGCAATACTGTGCTGGAAGAAACGCAGAAAGTAGCCAATGAGGTTGAATATATCATTGAAAAAATACCGGAAGTAGATCTGGTAATGAACAGTGTTGGCGGAAGCAGTTCGATGACGGGTGGAGGAAGCAGCAGTGCTTCGCTGACCGTGGTTCTGGTTCCAATGGATGAGCGTGACCGCAGCAGCCGTGATGTGGCGCAGGAACTGCAGGAGAAAGTAAATCACTTCCCGGGAGCTACTGTTAAAGTGAATGCGGTGGATATGATGTCCATGTCGTCTGGCTCCGGTGCTATTTCCGTTCAGATTAAAGGGAACAACAGTGATGAACTGGAACAGCTGGCAGGCCAGATTGAACGCATTATGGAAAACGTAGATGGTGCCATCAACATTGAAAACAGCGTAGCAGATACCGATGAGGAACTGAACATCATCATCAATCGTGACCGTGCTGCCTATTACAATGTCAGTGCATCTACTGTTTATCAGACGGTATCGCTGGCACTGAACAGTTCGACTATTTCTAAATATCGCGGCGGTGAAGAAGAACTGAACATGGTTCTGCAGTATCCGAAAGAGATGACAACTTCGCTGGAACATCTGGAAAATCTGATGATTGCCTCTAACACCGGCGGTCAGATTCCGCTGAGCGAAATTGCAAGTATTGAACATGGTTTTGGTCAGAAAACAATTACCCGTCAGGATCAGAGCCGTGTAGAAACGGTAAGCTGTGATGTATATGGCCGTGACCTGGGCAGTGTAAATACAGACATTATGAATCAGGTAAACCAGCTGCCGATTCCGGCGGGCTGCAGCATTGTTTCCGGCGGTGACGTAGAAAGCATGCGTGATGTATTCAGTGATTTATTCCTGGCAATCGGTATGGCGATGATTCTGGTATACATGGTAATGGCATGCCAGTTTGAGAGCCTGTGGAATCCGCTTCTGATTATGGCCAGTGTACCGGTTATGTTTATCGGTGTATTCGTTGGTCTGTTCCTGACTGGTCAGCGCATCAGCATGATGTCTCTGTTAGGGATTGTAATGCTGGAAGGTATCGTAGTAAACAATGCCATTGTACTGATTGACTATATTCAGCAGCTGCGTGAAAAAGGTCTGTGTAAACGGGAATCGGTAGTAGAAGCAGGGAAAACCCGTATGCGTCCGATTCTGGTAACCACATTAACGACTGTACTGGCAATGATTCCAATGCTGCTGGCAAGCGGTGAGGGCTCTGAAGTGTGGAAACCGATGGCAGCGACCGTTATTTTCGGCTTAAGCTGTTCTACCATTATCAGCTTGCTGATTATTCCGATTCTGTATGAAAAATTCGAAAGTCTGCCGCGAAAAATCCGCCGCAAGATTATGAAAAATAATCCGGAAGAAGAACATAAAGCGGCTATGCTGGCTTTAGAAGAAGGCTGCTGGCATGACTGGGAAGAATTACAGGCACAGCTGGAAGCTGAAAAGAAACTGGAAGAAGAGCACGGAAGAGGTTAATTCAATATGCAGTAAAATCTGCCGGTATCGCCTTGTGTATACCGGCAGAGATTTAATATGAGGGATTCTTATGGTGGAAAAAGCAAACAAACGAGAATTGATTTTAGCCGCCGCCCGGGAGATTTTTGGTGAAAAAGGGTATCACAGCACCACGTCGGAGGAGATTGCAAAGAAAGCCGGTGTCGGGAAAGGAACCATTTATCAGTATTTCGAAAGCAAGCAGGATATTTTTCTGCAGATGCATATGCAGTATCTGAAACAGTACAGCGAAAATGTTGTGGCACTGATTCAGGAAAACAGCACCTTTGAAGAAAATCTCCGTCGGATTATCCGGTATCATCTGGACAATTTACAGGATCTGATACAGTTTGGTGTGCAGTTTATGTCCCGAATGCAGACCGATGAAACAAAGTGCACGGAAAACCATGCTGTGATGGAAGAAGTGAAAAAACAGCTTGGTGTGGAACAGTACAAACTGTTTGACGTGGCTAAAGAACGTGGTGAGATTATCGATGTAGATCCGCAGCTGCTGATTACCTGTTTTAGCGGTATGTTTGTCGGTATTGCCCATATGGTGGGCATGCAGGAACTGAGCGTGGAGGAAAAGCAGCAGATGGAGGAATCGCTGATTCAGATTGTGCTGCACGGGCTGGCAAAATAATAATAAAGTATAAAACAGAAACGTCGTTTCGCAGTTTTGCGAGGCGGCGTTTTTTGTGTAATTTAGAGCTGGATGGCATACAATGTATCAGAGACCGTATCTTTTCGTAAAAAAATCTGCTATAATAAATCGTTAATGAGAATTCTGGTAAAAGGTGTGGCGCATGAAACAGGTATGGCAGACGATAGAACAATTTCATATGCTGGAAGCGGGTGACCGCGTGCTGGCTGGTGTATCCGGCGGGCCGGATTCCATAGCACTGCTGCATATGCTGGATAGCTGCAGAGACCGATATGGCTTTGAACTGTTTGTGGTGCATGTAAATCACAGATTGCGACCGGAAGCGGATGGTGAGGCACAATACGTGCAGCAGTTCTGTGAACAGAAGCAGATTCCGGTTCATTTGTTTGTTGAAGATGTGGCGTATTATGCAAAACAGCACAGTATGAGTCTGGAACAGGCCGGCCATGAAGTGCGACATACATGTTTCCGCAAAGCGGCAGAAGTGTGGAACATTACAAAACTGGCACTGGGGCATCATGGTGATGACAGGGCAGAAAGTGTGCTCCTGCATCTGGTGCAGGGCTGCGGGCTGGATGGGTTAACCGCCATGCCGCCAAAAGACGGATGGCTGATTCGCCCTTTTGCTTTTTTACAAAAAAAAGATTTAGTGCAGTATTGTGAGCAGAACGGTCTGCAGTATTTTACTGATGCAACCAATCTGGAACCGGGCTGTTTACGCAATCAGATAAGACTTGAGGTGCTGCCGCAGTTAAAAGCCTATAATCCGCAGATAACTGAAAGTCTGCTGCGGCTGCAGGAAAGCTGCGGAGCCGATGCGGATTATCTGACACAATGCACAGAAACACTGTGGCATCAGTATGGCAGCCGGGAAAAGGAACAGGCCGTATTTCCAGCTGATGTGCTGCGGGAAGCGGGAACAGCATATAGCCATGCAGAGGAGAATTTTGCGCTATATGTACCGGCAGGTACGGGGAAGCGAGCAGAATCTTTCGTTTGGTCAAACAGAACAGATGCGGCATATTGCCATGACAAATGACGGAAGTCAGGAACTTCATTTAGCAGATGGGATTCTGTTTGTACGGGAATATAATCGGTTATGTGTTACGAAAAAATTAGAGAAAACGAAGGATTATCAGTACCGCTGGCATACCGAAGAGGAACTTGTGGTTCCGGAGTCAGACTGTGTCTTTATGGCGGAATGGGATTTAACAGCGGAAACAGCCGGTGCAGAAGTACTGGATGCGGATTATAACCGGATTTCGCTGCCGTTAACAATCCGAAACCGCAGACCGGGTGATGTGTTAAAAATGCCTTTCGGCCGTAAAAAACTGAAGGATTTTTTTATCGATAAAAAGATACCGGCTTCCCGGCGTAATTGCATTCCAGTTGTACTTTCCGGTTCGGAAATTATCTGGATTCCGGGTTATTATAAGGCGGATTGTGTCAGAATAAGCGATGAAACGGAACAAATCTGCCGATTATCCTGTAAATCCTGCAGGTTTTCGTAAATATCTCAGAATCAGAAAAGGATTTTTTGAAAATAACGGGGAAAAAAACTGCTAGAGTTGATTTTGATGGGTCTTTCCGGGCTTTGCCCGTGAGATTTGCGTCTGATAGATGTGAGGAGGAGTAACATTGAACAATAGAGGTATGCGAACAGTTGCGATATATATGGTAATCGTACTGCTTGCTATGACATTTGTACGGCTGGGCGAGCCGGCAGAAAAGCAGGAGATTACCATTACGGAAATCGCCAACTATACACAGCTGATGCAGGATGTGGAGAATGATAAAATTGCAAAAGTATCCATTACTACAAACGATCACACCCAGACCGTAGAAGGGGAACTGAAAGACGGCAGTGTATTTGAGGCGGTTGTGATTCCTGCGGCGAATGCCGATGAAACACTGGCTACGCTGAAGGAACACGGTGTAGAGGTCGAACAGAAAGAAACACCGCAGCCTTCCGTATTTGTAACATTGCTGACTTCTCTGCTTCCATTCCTGCTGATGCTGGGGCTCCTGTTCTTTATTATGCAGCAGAGCCAGGGCGGTGGCGGCAAAGTAATGCAGTTCAGCAAAAGTAAAGCTAAAGTTACCATTGATGAGAAAAACAAAGTCACCTTTAACGATGTGGCTGGTGCCGATGAAGTAAAAGAAGAGCTGCAGGAAATTGTTGAATTCCTGAAAGCACCGAAAAAATTCAACGATATCGGTGCTAAAATTCCAAAAGGTGTGTTATTATACGGGCCTCCGGGTACCGGTAAAACATTGCTGGCCCGTGCAGTTGCCGGGGAGGCTGGTGTAGCGTTCTTCAGCATCAGCGGTTCGGATTTCGTGGAAATGTTTGTCGGGGTTGGTGCTTCCCGTGTACGTGACCTGTTTGATCAGGCAAAGAAAAATGCGCCATGTATTATCTTTATTGACGAAATCGATGCGGTGGGTCGTCAGCGCGGCGCTGGTGTAGGCGGCGGTCACGATGAACGTGAACAGACCTTAAACCAGCTGCTGGTTGAAATGGACGGCTTCAACAGCAACGAGGGCATTATCATTTTAGCAGCAACCAACCGTCCGGATATTCTGGACCCTGCACTGCTGCGTCCGGGTCGTTTTGACCGTCAGGTAACGGTAGACCGTCCGGATGTAAAAGGCCGTGAAGAAATCTTAAAAGTACATGTACGCAAAACACCGCTGGCAAGCGATGTAGATTTAGCCGTGATTGCAAAACAGACTGCCGGCTTTACCGGTGCCGATTTAGCCAACCTGGTAAACGAGGCGGCACTGCTGGCAGCTCGCTTAGGCCTCAAAAAAGTAGGGCAGCTGCAGCTGGAACAGTCCATTGAACGTGTTATTGCAGGGCCGGAGAAAAAATCCCGCGCTGCTATGAGCGAATACGAAAAAAATCTGGTATCTTACCACGAGGCAGGGCATGCGCTGTGCGGTTACTTACTGCCGGAATGCGACCCTGTGCATAAAGTATCGATTATTCCACGCGGCCGGGCTGGTGGTTATACACTGCTTTTACCTACCGAAGACCGCAACTACATGACACGCACCCATTTAAAACAGCAGATTATTATGATGCTGGGCGGCCGTGTAGCGGAAGAAATTGTACTGCATGAAATCAGTACCGGGGCATCGAACGATATTGAACGGGCAACCGGCACCATTCGCCGTATGATTACCGAATGGGGTATGAGTGACGAACTGGGTACCATTACCTTTGGCAACAACAATGGCGAGCAGGTATTCCTGGGCCGTGATTTAGGCCGTGACCGCAACTACAGTGAAGCGGTAGCCTACTCCATCGACAAGGAAGTAAAACGCATGATGGATGAGTGCCACGCCGAAGCAACCCGTCTGTTAACCGATAATCTGGATAAACTGACTCTGATTGCGGAAACCCTGAAAGTACGTGAAGTGATTCAGGCGGATGAGTTTATCGCTCTGATGGAAGGTCGTTCTTTAGAGGAACTGGATCGTCAGAGAGATGAAGTGCTGCAGGAACAGAAAGGGGACGCAGGCCTGAATGCTGACGAAAACAGCGTAACAGAACCTATGCAGGAAGCTGTAAAACTGGCTGAAACCGCTCCAGAAGAAGTACCTGCACCAGTAGAACCGGAACAGGCAGAAAGCGTGACAGAGGCAAAAATAACAGCTGAAGAAGAAAAATAAAAAAATATAAATTCAGGCGTTATGCCTGCCGGAAAGAGCTCTGTGTGATTGCACAGAGCTCTTTTTTTACGGAAAATATCGCAGCGGAATGGATGCTGTAAGTTAATGAGGTGATGAAAATCAATGATGTGATAACAAAATACCTGCAAACTGTTCTTTGCAGGTATTTTCTGATTACTGATTCTACAAATGCTTATATTTATATAATATATTAAAAACATAAAAACATTAAAACATAGTAAAACACTGAAAACATGAAAAACATAGTAAACATAAAGCGTGTCATCTCGAGCGCCCGACCAGAAGGGCGTCGAGCGTCGAGAGATCTGTTGCGTCATAATAACAAAAAATTTTTTCTCAACCTGGTGATAACGACACCATTTGCGCGATAACATCATAATTTGCGTGATAACGCAGCCAAAAAGGCCGTTTTTGTCGTTATCGCACATTTGCGTATCATTACACCGCTGCGGTATACTGCTCCGCGAAGCAGAAAAATCCAGAAATAATACGAAAAATAAATCCTGCCAGGCTCAAACCCTAATGGTTAAGCCGGAAAATATTTTTGAAGGAAGGATTTATGGCAAAAAAACAGGATAACTGCATAAAAAGCAGGAAAAGCGACGTCGGAAATCCTGCTTTCTGTCGGATTTCCTGCTTTGCACAGAGCGAAACCGCTGTGTTATGCTGACAGCAGGAAAACACAAAGGAGCGAAACATCATGCAGACACTGGAACATTTTCATCGCGAAGCCGTAAAACATAATTTATCCGCAGGAGCCATTTTGTTATGGCATCAGCTGTACTTCACCATGGAGCGCAAAAATCAGTTTGCCGACCTGCAGCAGAGTACCGCCGTGTTAATGGCAC
>RHMF01001528.1_pt1 | contig 10615 bp, 8 predicted proteins | sample 5365151 | NCBI WGS metagenome assembly RHMF01 (sample SAMN10266501, study PRJNA497801) | feces metagenome | isolation source: feces | host: Bos taurus | place: China: Prairie of Fairy Mountain | collected 2017-08-14 | reverse complement strand
ATTCAAATTGTCCATCTTTTCAATTTCTTTATAGAAAGTCTTTGCTACATCTTCCGACCACTTCTTTTTTTCTGCCTCTTTCAGTAAGTCCTGCTTCTCCATTGACTCGCCATTACCCATTTCAGCCTGCATGTTCTTGATTTGCTGCTGTAAAAAGTAATTGCGTTGCTGTTCGTCAATGTCTTCGCGTGTTTTATTGCGAATATCAGCCTTTAAGTTTTGAAGGTTTATCTCACGATTGATAATTTTCATTACGTTGAAGAGTCGCTCTTTGACAGATTCCATCCCCAACAATCCTATCTTTTCTTTGACAGAGAATGGCATGTTAGAACATACAAAGTTTAATGCCATTACACTATTTGAAATATTCTTGATAGCAAAAGTCGCTTCGTCAGGAATATCTTCGCTCACATTAATATAGTCATTAACAAGTTTCCTCAAATCCTCCATTGCGGTTTTGAACTCGCGGTCACGTTTTTCTGGCTCTATATCTGTTAATGGCTCAACGATACCCTCGAGATTAGGTATACTTTGAGTGATCTTTACAAGTCTCATACGACTATAGCACTGAACGATTGCCGTAATATTACCATTGGGAAGATTCAACAATTTCATGACTTTGGCATATACGCCAATATCATGCAAGTCTTCTTGTAGTGGTACGTCTACGTCAGGATCTCTTTGACAGATAATACCAAATAACTCTCCCTTCTTTTCTGCCTTTTGAATGACAATTTTACTTTGATCACGGCCAATAAGTATTGGCGATACGACTCCTGGAAACAGCACAAGATTTCGTACTGGGAGAATCGAAACACTATTTGGGGTATTGACATTGATTATATCCTTAAAATCTCCATCAATGTCGGCTATCATCTGAAATGCAGAATTCTTACTCGAATTACTCATATTATTAAATACAATCTTACTTTTTACTTTTTTGACTGCAAAGGTACTAATATTAATTAAGAATTAAGAATATAAGAATTAAGAATTAAAAAATATTAGTATCTTTGCACCGAAAATGGCAAACGATTACTTTAAATTCAAAAGATTTACTGTTTATCAGAATAAATGTGCTATGAAAGTGGGCACTGATGGAACACTTCTTGGTGCATGGGCCAAGGCGCCATCTGGCGCATGCAGCATTCTTGATATTGGTACAGGTACAGGGCTTATTGCATTAATGATGGCACAACGTTATCCTCAGGCATCAATTGATGGTGTGGATATTGACCATTCTGCTGTTATACAGGCAAATGACAATGTAAAGGCATCGCCTTTTTCAGATCGTATTAGTATATATGAAGCTGATATAAGTCACTTCAGCGAAAACAATACAAGATATGATGCCATTGTTTGTAATCCACCTTTTTTTACGGATGACTTGGTATGTCCTGATAATCAACGCGCAAAAGCACGTCATACGGTTACACTCGGTTATCATGATTTGATTAATTCTGCCAAAAGGCTCCTATCTGACAATGGCTTATTTTCTGTTATTATACCAACAAGAAATCGGTCTTTGCTTGAGTCTGAAGCAATGATGGAAGGTTTAAATATTTCACGAATATGCAATATCAAGACTCATCCTCTTAAAGAACCGAAGAGATGCTTAATTGAATTTACCAAAATCATTGGTGTAGAGCGTATTGATAGTTGTGAAATAATAGGATCTTTGTATGGTATTAGGAGTGAATGGTATCAAAAACTTACGCAAGATTTTTATATAAAATAATTCTTATAAGACAATCATGAAAGTAACAATTCTGCAGATAGACATAGAGTGGGGGAATCCGACAGCAAACATTAAACGAGTGGAATCATTATTGGCTCAAGAACCAGATAGTGATTTATATGTTTTACCAGAAATGTGGTCTACTGGTTTTGCGACAGAACCAGTAGATATTGCAGAAAATGAATCAGATAGTATTTCATTACAATGGATGATTAATACTGCGCGAAAAAAGAAATGCGCCATTTGTGGAAGTCTTGCTATTAAAACATCTTTAGGTGTTTATCGTAATCGCCATTATTTCTATGATGGAAAGAATGACAATTTGGAATATTATGATAAACACCATTTGTTTAAATATGGACATGAAGATAAATACTATCAATCAGGCGAAAAACATACAATTGTATCGTATAATGGTTATAAAATACTGTTATTGACTTGTTATGATCTAAGATTTCCAATTTGGAGCAGATATTCAGATCATCTTAAATATGATATTATAATATGTGTTGCCAATTGGCCTGATAGCCGCCAAAATGCTTGGCAAATTCTTACTCGTGCACGAGCGATAGAAAATCAGTCTTATCTAATCGGTTGTAATCGTGTTGGTGATGATCATTATTCACATTATCAAGGTTCCAGTGTTATAGTAAGTCCAAATGGCAGGACTTTAGCTTTTTGTCCATCTAATAAAGAAGCATTTGTGACATTCCGGTTAAATCGTGAAGAATTAAATAGATTAAGGAACAAATTCCGGGTTTTGGAAGACAGAGATATATTATAAGGTCATTTTCCTAGAATCAGCATTATGATAAATAAAGAATAACTTGTAAAATCCCCCACTTGGAGGGATTATTTATAGAGCAACCATATTAAAATGGCAAATCGTCAGTTGCGCCTTCTGATATAGGTTCTTGTGCTGGCGGGAATGGAGCTGACGTATTAGCATTATTTACAGGAGAAACCTGAACTGGTTGTTGTACCTGTCCGCGAATGATATTGTAAGCACGAATATCATTAAACCAGCGGCCGTTGAATTCATGTGCATCAATATCAAACTGAACTGTCAAATCTTCACCTTGTTGTATTGAAAACTGTTTAATACGATCTTCACCAAATATTCTAAAAAGACATTTGCGAGGAAATTGTCCAGGAACTTCTATCACATAATCCTGCGACATCCAATTGTTACCTGTACGAGCCGAAACACCACTTTGTGCTGGCAAAACTGCAATAATTCTACCTGTTAATTCCATTTCTAAATTGTTTTTATTTGTTATTTTTACGTTTTCACGTGGCGAAATTACTAAAAATAGTTTGAATAGCATAATTTTTTCAAGAATATTTTGTTCATTACAACGTTTTTTTGTAATTTTGTACTCAATTATAAATTATGTATTTAATAAATAGAAAACTATAAAACTATGCGATTTACATTATCTAGCACCGCATTGAGTTCAAAACTCTCTGCCCTCTCAAGAGTAATTAATAGTAAGAACGCCTTACCTATTCTTGGCGATTTCTTGTTTGAAATCAAAGAAAACTTTCTGTATTTGACTGCGTCAGACAGTGAGAACGTAATGAAAACTCTGATGGAATTAACCGAAAGTGATGGAAACTGTCGTTTTGCTATTGGTAACCATGATTTATTAGAAGCAGTAAAAGGCTTTTCAGAGCAGCCAATTACATTTGATGTGAATTTAGAGCAGCATATTGTAAAAATCAGTTATCAGAATGGCTTATTCTGCCTGCCGATTGATAATGCGGACGAATTCCCTATAGCCCAACCATTGAGCGATTACGCAAATACTATTATAGTACCAAATCTTACACTTGCAGAGAACATCAACCGTTCAGTATTTGCAACGGCTCAAGATGAATTGCGCCCTGTTATGAATGGTATCTATTTTGATTTGACCCCTGATTGTCTTGCTATCGTGGCTAGTGACGGACATAAGTTGGTGCGCAACAAAGTTTATTCTATCAAGAGTGAACAATCTGCATCGTTTATTCTTCCAAAGAAACCTGCAAATCTACTTCGAAATTTGTTAGGTAAAGACGGTGGCGATGTAGTCATTCGATTTGATGAGAGAAATGCTGAGATTCAATATGGTGATGGCACTATTCAATGCAGATTAATTGAAGGGCGTTACCCCAACTACAATAGTGTTATTCCTCAGAATAATCCTAACGAACTGCACGTGGATCGTTTAGGTCTTTTGGCAGCTCTTCGCCGTGTTCAGCCATTTGCAAACGATTCCAGTAATCTTATTCGTTTCCATGTGGAAAGTTCAACACTCCAGTTGGATGCAGAAGACTATGATTTCTCGAAGACAGCCACAGAACGTATGACATGTGAATACAACGGTAATCCGATGTCAATTGGTTTCAAAGGATCTTCATTTATTGAAATACTAAGCAATTTCGACTGTCCTGAAGTTGTCATCCAGCTGGCTGATCCTAGTCGTGCTGGACTTGTTCTCCCCTCTGAGCAGCCTGAGAATCAGGATGTGCTCATGCTGATGATGCCAATGTTGATTAATGATTAAACGATGAAACTGAATCTAACAAAACCGCTGGTCATCTTTGACCTGGAAACAACAGGTCTGGACCTTGTTAAGGATCGTATTATACAGATATCCTATATTAAAGTCAATCCCAACGGAGAGGAAGAGCGTGGCGATGAGCTGATTAATCCTGAGAAGCCCATAGAACCAATCATCACCCAACTTACGGGTATCTCTAATGAGGATGTGAAGGACAAGCCGACTTTCAAGCAACTTGCCCAAAAGTTTGCTGATAAGTTTACGGGGTGCGACTTTGCAGGCTTCAACTCCAATAATTTCGACATCCCTCTCCTCGCCGAGGAATTCCTTAGAGCAGGTATTGACTTCGACTTCTCAAAGTGCCGCATGATTGATGCCTGTACCATTTTCAGGAAGATGGAGCGCAGGAACCTGGCAGCAGCCTATAAGTTCTATTGTGGACGGAAGATGGAGGAGGACTTTGAGGCCCATCGCGCAGATCAGGATACCGAAGCCACCTATCGGGTGCTGATGGGACAATTGGACAAATATGCGCCTGGAGCCAATGAGGATCCCGAGAAGGTACTTGAGAACGACATGGATAAGTTGTCAGAATTCTCGAAGATGAACAAAAACGTGGATTTTGCCGGGCGTATTGTTTGGGGAGAAATGAAGGATCGTAATGGGCAGACTCTACTTGACAAGGATGGTAATCCCAGACTGACAGAGATTTTCAATTTCGGCAAGCACAAGGGCCTTCCTGTAGCTGACGTTCTGCATATTGACCCCGGATATTACAGTTGGATTCTTGCTGGTGACTTTACCTATAATACTAAGCAGGTACTGACACGTATCCGACTCCGCGAAGCTAAGCTGAACGGTGGTGCATAAGCCAAAACAAATCTTTTGAAAAGTGAAGAGTACGAACAGACTTTTATCTGTAATACAAAAAATGTGGAAGGTACTGCCAGTGCTTTTCACTTTTCATTTGTCTGTCCTTTCATCCCCAGCCCAAGAACTGCAAGCCAGAATAAACATCAATCATAGTCAGATACAGGGTACTGACGTCAGTGTATTTGAGAATCTTCAGCAAACTCTTGAGCAATTCGTAAACGAAAGGAAATGGACTCCCCTGCAATTCCAGAATAATGAACGTATACAGTGTAGTTTTAATATCACGGTAACCAAATACGTTCGCGAAGAGAATCGCTTTGAGTGTTCTGCTCTCATACAGGCTAATCGTCCTGTATATAATACCTCCTACTCTACCACCTTATATAATAATAAGGATGAAAACTTTCATTTCACTTTTGCCCAATTCGACCAACTGAACTTTACAGATGAGGTCGTGGATAATCAGCTGACGGCATTGTTTGCATATTATGCTTATCTGATTATTGGACTCGATCTTGACAGTTTTTCTCCCATGGGTGGAACAGAGATACTGCAACGTTGTATGTATCTTGTGAATAATGCGCAAGATTTGGGCGTCCCAGGATGGAAATCCTTTGAAGACAGCAGAAACCGCTTTGCGATTATAAATGATTATCTTGACGAATCCCTGAAACCTTTGCGTCAATTGCAATACGACTATTACCGCAAAGGCCTTGACGAAATGGCTAATAATGCTGAACGCGGCAGAACCGAGATTTCTGATGCATTAGAGAATAACCTCAAAGTTGCACATGATAATAAGCCCCTTAGTCTTTTGCCTCAGATATGGACAGACTATAAAAAAGACGAGTTGGTAAATATCTATAAGGGTAAGGGAACTCAAAAAGAAAAGGAGCGTATTTATGATCTTCTGATGAGTATTAATGCGTCACAGAATAGCGCATGGGAAAAAATAAAACAATAGTATGCTTAAACACCTTTATATAAAGAATTTCGCACTTATTGATGAATTGGATATAGAGTTGCACCCAGGTTTTTCCGTGATGACGGGAGAAACAGGTGCTGGCAAAAGTATTATCCTCGGAGCCATAGGTCTTCTGTTAGGTCAGCGCGCAGATTCTAAATCCATCAAGCAAGGAGCTGATAAATGTGTGATCGAAGCACATTTCGATCTCTCGCGCTATAATATGCATGATTTCTTTTCAGAGAATGATATCGATTATGATGAGAATGACTGTATTGTTCGTAGAGAATTAACTGCTAATGGTAAAAGCAGAGCTTTTATTAATGATGTCCCAGTACAGCTTTCCATGATGAGGGATCTTGGAGACAGACTTGTGGATATTCACTCGCAACATCAGAATCTACTTATAAACAAACAGGATTTTCAACTGAACGTAGTTGATATCATTGCAGATGATTCAACAGATCTTGAAACCTACAGCAAATCATTTCTGCTTTATCAAACCACGAAGAAATCTCTTGACGCTTTAAAAGAAGAAATCGAGCGAAACCGTCAAAACTTGGATTTCCTCCAATTCCAGTGCGACGAATTGTCACAGGCCAACCTCTTGGAAAATGAACAGGAAGACTTGGAACAAAGAAGTGAGATTATGTCTCATTCTGAGGATATCAAGAGTGCTCTTTACGAAGCCGACAATGCATTATCAGCTGAAGGTTCCGGAGTGGTTGATTCTCTGCGTAAAGCACTCATGGCGTTGAAATCCATTGAACGAGTATTCCCAACCATTTCTGATTCCATACAACGCATCGATAGCGCCTATATTGAGTTGAAAGACCTTTCGCAGGAGATTAATGATCAGTTGGACAAGATAGACTTCGATCCAGCAGAACTTGATGCGATCAATAATAGGCTCGATAAACTATACGACCTGGAGAAGAAATATCATGTAGATACCATTGCCGAACTAATTCTTCAGCATCAGGAACTAAAGCGTAAGCTTAATGATCTTGAATCGAGCGACGATGTTCTTGCTGATCTTCAATTAAAGGTCGACACTTTAATGGGTACGGCTAAACAAAACGCCGACGTGCTGACAAAAAGGCGTAAGAAAGCTGCTCAGCACATAGAACAAGTCATGCAAGAGAGTTTGTCTCAATTAGGCATGCCCCATGTGCGTTTTAAAATCCAGATCAGTGAGAAGCCACTTGGTCAGATGGGACAGGATTCTATCTCTTTTTATTTCAGTGCCAATGCCTCCACCCCACTCCAACCTGTTTCACAAGTAGCATCAGGCGGTGAGGTCGCACGTGTGATGCTCTCTTTAAAGGCAATGATAAGTGGTGCTGTAAAACTCCCTACAATCATTTTTGACGAGATTGACACAGGCGTAAGTGGTGTGATTGCAGAAAAGATGGCAGAGATCATGAAAGATATGGGTAATCACGACCGTCAGGTTATCAGTATTACCCATCTGCCACAGATAGCTGCTCTTGGCACCACCCATTATAAGGTGGAAAAAGAAGAAACCTCGGAAGGGACGAAAAGTCGTCTGAAAGAACTTACAATGGAAGAGCGCGTTACAGAAATAGCCCAGATGCTGAGTGGTAGTGAAGTGTCTGAGGCTGCTGTACAAAATGCTAAGCAACTATTACGTTTATGAAAAAAATATTATTATTGTGTTGCTTGCTATCAGTAGCAACAACCTCCTTTTCACAGCCAGATTGGTCAAAAAAAGCAGCTAAGTCAGTATTTACCCTGAAAACCTTTGCTGCAGACGGTTCTCTTAAAGCAAGCACCAATGGTTTCTTTACAGGAACTAATGGTGAGGCCGTTAGTACGTTTTCTCCGTTTGTTGGTGCAAATAGAGCCATTATTATCGATTCTCAGGGAAAAGAATTTCAGGTAACGGGTATTCTTGGGGCTAACGACATGTATGATGTCGTAAAATTCCGGGTAAACAGTAAATCACAGCCCCTACCCCTCTCCTCAGCCATAGGTGCTGTGGATGATAATGCCTGGCTTTTGCCCTATCATGAAACCAAAAACATCAAAAAGGGAACTATCAGAAGGGCAGAAACCATCTTCGAGAAATATCCTTATTATACCGTATCGATTAATATCTCAGACAATTTGGTTAGTTGTCCTCTTCTTAACGATAATGGTGAGGTCATGGGATTGATGCAACAACCAGCCACTAACCACGACACGCTGAGTTATGCCATCAGTGCCCGCTATGTTGACGATCTGCATTTTACCGGCCTCACATATAATAATGCGGTTTTTAAACAGACACAGATTAAGAAAGAATTACCCGCTGATATTAAAGAAGCCAACCTTGCTCTATACCTTGCGGCTTCACAAATGGATTCTTTGGAATATCATAATCTGGTTGAAGATTTTATTCGTCAATTCCCCAATGCTCCCGACGGTTATATAGCTCGTGCCAATCAAGCTGTGGCTGCTGGAATGTTCGCCTCGGCAGAAAAGGATATGGAATTAGCCCTTAAAGTATCCGATAAAACAGATGATACTCATTACAACTATGCTCGCATGATATATAACAAAGAAATATATCAGAGTTCTCAGCCTTATGCCGGATGGAACTTAGACAAGGCTATATCTGAGACTCAGGCCGCATATAGTATTAACCCGCAACCGGTATATCAACTATTGGAAGCTGATATCTTATATGCTCAGAAGAATTACGACAAGGCCTTTGAGATATACAAGGATCTTTCTAATACCAATCTCAGGAATGCAGACATCTTTTACAGCGCTGCCAAATGCAAGGAGATGTTAAACGATACAACCAGCATGCTGGCCATGTTGGATAGTACCATGAACCTGTTCTCAAAGCCATATCTCAAAGATGCCGCCCCCTATCTTTGGGCAAGAGCCGAAGCACGGAGTCGTGCAGGCAAGTATCGTGATGCTATCAGTGACATGAACGACTATGAGGAACTGATGAAGGCTACTGTCAATGATAATTTCTATTATTCAAGATTCCAGACAGAAGTAAAAGGCAGGTTATATCAGCAAGCACTCAACGATATTAATCATGCCATCCAGATAAATCCTCAAGAGGTTTTGTATTATGCAGAGAAAGCATCGCTTGAGATACGCGTGGGCAGATATGACGACGCTATCGCCACTGCACAAGAGTGCATTCATCTGAATGCGGAAAACAGCGATGGATATCTATTCCTTGGCCTTGCTCAATGTCTTAAAAACAACAAGACAGAAGGAATCAAGAATTTGCAGAAAGCAAAAGATCTGGGAGATCCGCAAGCAGAAGCACTCATTGAAAAGTACAAATAAGTTACATTGTTAATCCCTGCCAAAGAGCAGGGATTAACTTTTCAGAAAGGCAGTGGTTCGTCGTTTGATGGAGGTGGAACAGGGACACTGCCAAAGGGATTGTAACCATCAGGAATATCTGGCGGGGTATTATTACCGTTGATTTTTGAGCCAAGGATCTCACCTCCACCCATGGGTGCACGATTTCCAAGACTCTTTTCTTCCGGATTCTCAAAACGCGTATATTCACCTCGGAATGTCAGCAACACATCTCCTGTGGCTCCTTTACGGTGCTTGGCAATAATAATCTGAGCCATTCCGTGCAAGTCTCTTCCATTATCATCTTGATAAATATGATAGTATTCTGGTCGATGCACAAATATCACCATATCTGCATCTTGCTCAATGGCACCCGATTCACGGAGATCCGACAACTGCGGACGTTTACCTTCCAAGCCTTCACGACTTTCAACACCACGGTTCAGCTGACTTAATGCCAATATGGGAATATCCAGTTCCTTGGCAAGTCCTTTGAGTGAACGCGAAATAGTAGATACCTCCTCTTGTCTGCTGCTGAAGCGCATGCCATTTGCATTCATCAGCTGAAGATAGTCGATCATGATGAGTTTGACACCATGTTCACGAACAAGTCGACGGGCCTTTGTGCGAAGCTCAAAAACAGAAAGGCCTGGTGTGTCATCAATATACAGGGGAGCTCCAAGGAGCGTATTGATGCGTTTGTCAAGTCTCTCCCATTCATCACGCTGCAGCTGACCATTCAGGATCTTAGAGCCCTGAATCTCACAGGCATTGGAGATGAGACGGTTTACCAACTGCACATTCGACATTTCCAAAGAGAAGAATGCCATTGGTACTTTCATGTCTGCTGCAATATTCTTGGCCATTGACAACGCAAACGATGTTTTACCCATCGCAGGACGACCTGCAATGATTACCAGATCAGAAGCCTGCCAACCACTTGTCAGATCATCAAGTTTATAGTAGCCCGTAGATACACCAGTCAAGCCATCCGTGTTAGCTGCTGCTGCCTGAATAACCTTCAGGGCCTGAGATATAACGGGGTCAATGGCGGTATAGTCTTTCTTCATGTTGCGCTGAGACAATTCAAAGAGAGAGCCTTCTGCCTCTTGCATTAAATCCTCCACATCAATAGTCTCGTCGAATGCTTTGGTTTCA
>RHMF01001527.1_pt1 | contig 10615 bp, 13 predicted proteins | sample 5365151 | NCBI WGS metagenome assembly RHMF01 (sample SAMN10266501, study PRJNA497801) | feces metagenome | isolation source: feces | host: Bos taurus | place: China: Prairie of Fairy Mountain | collected 2017-08-14 | reverse complement strand
ATGGATGAAAAGCCTTTGCTAGATGAAGCAAGGGCAGTATTTAAGGAGTCTTATCTTACGGATGAAGGCAAGATTTTCGAGGTTTAACAAATTGTGAACGCACACAAAAAAAGGGCTCCGCTGAGCCCCAATCTTTGTTAACCTTAAATCTAATACTATGAAAAACACAATGCAAAGTTACAATCTTAATCATAAAATTGCAAGTTTTTTTTCGTTTTTCTTATTCGTTTTATTGTTTTCTTGATAAATATCAAGGAAACAATGATGCATTGTGCTCTAAAATCCACAAAAGATAACTCGCTGTGGTTGCTTTGCTTCCGCGTCTGGTTGCTTAGCGCCCGTACGCGGTAACTTAGCAACCGCATGTGCTTGCTAAGTTACCGCGCGGAACTGTCTTGCAGTATGCTTTTAGCCATGAGTTGATAGATTTCCTTAGCCAAGGGAGAGTCTATCAGTTCCATCTGGCGCTTCATCACCTCCTGATCATTTCTTACCATCGGACCAGTTTGCGCCACACGGGGCGAAATTCTGGTGGCTTTCTTGGCTGTCTCCATTATCAGTGGAGCAAAGAGTGAGAAATCTAAATGTTCGGCTTCTGTTATCCTCTCAGCCAGACGATAACAATGGTTGGTAAGATTAGAGGCAAAGACAGCTGCCAGATGCATCTTTTTACGTTGGTCGGAATTTATCTCCACCACCCTGTCTGAGATGCTGTTGGCTATTGTTGAGATAACCTCTTTTGTATGTAAATTCTTTGCTTCAATGAAGCACGGTATTTCCTTGAAATTCACCGTGATACCTTTGGTAAATGATTGCATTGGGTAGAGTACTCCACCATTATCGGTGTATCCCTTAAAAACATCGATGGAGACACTGCCAGCAGTATGGGCAAACACTGCCTCTTCCCTACCCTTTGCCAGTGATTTGGCAACGGACTCTATTGCATCATCTTTAACAGAGATGATATAAATATCAGCATCTGTTACGACTTCATCATATTTATCAGTATAAGTGCACCCTACCTTGTCAGCTAATTCCTTAGCATGAGTGATTGTCTTGCTGAATATCTGACATGGCGTCATGTTTGCCTTTTTTAAGGCGAGCGAGATGTTTGTGGCCAGGTTGCCTGAGCCTATTATTACGACTTTCATATTGCGAAGGTACGAGTATTTTTCGTTCTTTACATCTTATTATATGTGAAAAAAGATTAAAAGTCAGTATATTTGCGGGTTTTATTCTATTAAAAGTCGGCATGAAATAAGGCTAGTTGGAAAAATCTTTGTAATTTTGCACCCGAAAAAAGAGCATACTTTTAAAAACGTCATTATTTTTCATTTTTTTATTAACAGGAGATAAGTTGACACTACACCGTCAAATCCGCAGTGCAATTATTTCACAAAGATTTTTATTGTTAAGTACTGGCGATGAAAAAATCAATAAACGATTTTATTTCTCGTAAAGGAGTATTACCGATAAGCGTGTTGACAGCTTATGACTATCATACTGCCTGCACTATGGATGAGGCAGGCATTGATATGATTCTGGTGGGTGATTCTCTTGGCAATGTTATGTTGGGTTACGAAAACACCCTTGCAGTAACAGTTGAAGACATGATACATCATGGCAAAGCCGTTTGTCGTGGTGCAAAGAACACTTTTGTCATTATCGACATGCCTTTTATGTCCTACCAGCCTTCTGTTAGAGATGCTGTTATAAATGCTGGCAGAATAATGAAAGAGACCAACTGCCAGGCGGTAAAGATGGAGGGCGGCGTAGAATATGCTGACAGAATCAAGGCGATAGTTCAGGCAGGTATTCCTGTCGTAGCGCATATAGGTCTGACACCACAGTCATTCAATGCTCTGGGTGGTTTTAAGGTTCAGGGTAAGTCATACGAGGCTGCTCAGAAACTCATGCAAGATGCTAAGGCTGTAGCAGAGGCAGGTGCGTTTGCCATCACGCTTGAGTGTGTTCCTGCTGCTTTAGCAAAGTTGATAACGGAGCAGGTGGATGCCATAACCATAGGTATTGGTGCAGGTAATGGTTGTGACGGTCAGGTGTTAGTATATCAGGACATGCTGGGATATGCAGATGATTTCACCCCAAAATTTGTCAAGAAATATGCTGACCTTCACAGTATCATGTTAGAGGCCTTTAAGCAATATAAGGCAGATTGTGAACAGCGCGTCTTCCCTGCAGAGGCTAACTCCTTTGGTATCAGTGATGAGGTGCTTCAGAAACTTTATTAGAAACATAAAAAGATATAAGATACAATGCAAGTAGTAAAAACCGTCAATGAGGTTAGAGAGATTGTAAAGGAATGGAGAAAACAAGGTCTCACTGTAGGCTTTGTTCCAACTATGGGATATCTGCACGAAGGTCATCAGAGCCTTATCAGTAAGTCTGCAAGCCAGAATGACCGTACCGTAGTATCAGTATTTGTCAATCCCATACAGTTTGGTCCTACAGAGGATCTTGAGACATACCCACGCGACTTGGAGCGTGACAAGAAGAAGGTGGAAGAAGCTGGTGGCAACCTGATATTCAATCCAGAACCAAGCGAGATGTATCCAGACCACTTCACCTCTTTTATAGATACCACAGAAACCACAGAACTGCTTTGTGGCGCAAGCCGTCCGATACACTTTCGTGGAGTATGTACCGTAGTCGGCAAACTGTTTAACATAGTAATGCCTGACCGTGCTTACTTTGGTCAGAAAGACGCTCAGCAACTGGCAACTATCAAGAGATTTGCACGTGACCTGAACTTTAATGTGGAGATTGTTCCATGTCCAATCATCAGAGAGGACGACGGTCTGGCCAAATCAAGTCGCAACACCTATCTCTCACCAGCAGAGCGTAAGGCTGCTCTCATCCTGTCACAGAGTCTGGCCAAGGGTAAGGCTGCTATAGAGAATGGCGAGAAGAATGCTGAGGCAATAATAAACATAATAAAAGAGAACCTTGAGACTGAGCCATTGGCACGCATAGACTATGTTGAGGTTGTTGACTTTGACAATATACAGCGTGTTGACACAATAACAGGCAATACCCTCGTTGCTATTGCTGTCTATATAGGCAAGACCCGTCTCATCGATAACTTCATTATATGAATATTACACTCCTGAAATCAAAAATACACCGTGCTGTAGTAACACAGGCCGACATAGATTATGTTGGCAGCGTTACCATCGACTCTCACCTTCTCCGTGAGGCTGGCATAATGGAGTATGAGAAAGTGCAGATAGTGGATATCAACAATGGCAACCGTTTTGAGACCTACACCATAGCTGGAGAAGAAGGGTCAGGCATTATCTGCCTCAATGGTGCAGCGGCTAAATGTGTGAGCGTTGGTGATAAGGTTATCATAATGGCTTATGCTGATATGTCAACCGAAGAGGCTGCTACTCATAAACCTACAGTACTCTTTGTAAACGAAAAGAACCAGATAGTTCGTAAGGCGAACTACGAGAAGCATGGTCTGTTGAACGACCAGTAAACACCTGATTGACCCATAACAAACGGATATTATGTTGAATGGCAAAACAATAGTATTGGGAGTTACAGGCTCTATCGCAGCATATAAGATTGCGGGACTGGCATCTATGCTGGTGAAGCAACATGCTGACGTACATGTCATTATGACCAAGAATGCCTGCAATTTCATCAACCCGATTACGTTTGAGACGCTTACCAGACACAAGTGCCTCGTTGATACATTTGACAGAAACTTTGAGTTTAGCGTCAAACATGTTTCTCTTGCCCAAGCTGCTGATGTATTCCTCATAGCACCAGCATCGGCAAACGTCATTGGCAAGATAGCAAACGGAATATGTGATGATATGCTGACCACTACCGTTTGTGCCACTCGCAAACCAGTTCTCATCTCACCAGCCATGAACACTGGTATGTTTGAGAATCCTATTGTTCAGGACAATCTGAAGAAGCTTGCCCGTTTCGGCTATCATATCATTGAGCCAGCAGTAGGCAGATTGGCATGTGGTGACGTGGGTACAGGCAAGATGCCGTCAGAAGAAGAACTCTTCAATAATATTCTCCTTGCTATAGCCAAAGAAAAAGACCTGAAGGGAAAGCGTGTGCTTGTATCCGCAGGACCTACTCAGGAGTCTATTGATCCAGTACGTTTTATAACTAACCACTCTTCAGGTAAGATGGGTTATGCTTTGGCAAAGATGGCAAAACTGCGTGGTGCCGACGTAACACTCGTATCTGGACCAGTCAGCATTACAGCCTTCCCGGGCATTGATGTTATTGATGTCACCAGCGCCGCTGATATGTTTGATGCTGTAACAGCAAGAAGTGCTGAAGCGAATATAATAGTGATGTGTAGCGCTGTAGCAGACTATACCCCTACCCTATACTCTGAGCAAAAAGTAAAGAAGAGTGATGATGATATGTCTATATCACTTTCACGCACTAAGGATATACTGAAATATCTGGGAGAAAACAAGCGTGACGGACAGGTAGTGGTGGGCTTCTCTATGGAGACGGAGCATCTCATAGAGAATTCACAGGCCAAGTTACAGAAGAAGAATGTTGACTTGATATGCGCCAATTCTATCTCCACCGATAAAACGGGATTTAGAGTAGATACCAATAAAGTTACTTTGATATTTAAGGATAAGGTAGAAGAACTTCCTCTTTGTTCAAAGGAAGATACTGCCGACATGATACTTGACCACATTATCCAGTTATGAAACTTATTATAGACATAGGCAACTCAACCATCGTTGTGGCAACCATCACCAAGACAGGCGAGGTTGACAAGACATGGCGTTTCAAAACCATAAAGGATGAGTCTGTACGCTTCTTCCGTCATGAACTGTGGGCAGGTTTTAAGAAGCATAACATGCTGGTCACAGAAATTGACGATGTGGTGATAAGTTCAGTCGTGCCTGAGGTTAACGATGATGTGGCTCAGGCTATATCTGACCTGACAGGAGTTACTCCTCATTTCTTTGGTATAGCCGATGCACTGAACTCTATAAAGGTAGATGTGGAGTCACCATCCCAGTTGGGCAAGGACCGCATAGCCGATGCCATAGGTGCTATAGAACTATATGGCGCCCCAGCCCTTGTGTTTGATTTTGGCACAGCTACTACTGTTGGCGTTATAGACGAACACAAGACCTTTATCGGGGGCATGATAATACCAGGTGTCAAGACATCACTCAACGCTCTCAGTAAAAGAGCATCCCAACTGCCAGCCATAGATTTGGATACACCACGCCATATAGTTGGCAAGAACACATTGGAGTGCATGCAGAGTGGTATACTCTATGGTACAGCAGCCATGATTGACGGTATCATAGAGCGTCTGTTGCCTTTGGTAAAATCAAATAACGTAAAACTTATAGCAACAGGTGGCATGGCTCGTTATATAGTGCCCTATTGCCAACACGATATAGTAATAGAAGAATTCCTGCAGTTTAAGGGAATCCTCGTTGCTACCCGTCAACAGAAATATAACCTTCATATAGTATGACCATAACAGCTGACAGCGGAAGCACCAAGACTACTTGGCTCTTCACAGATGATACTAAGTCTTTCACTCTGACCACGCAAGGCATCAATCCTTTTCATCAGTCAGAGGACGTGATGCGTCATATTATATGTAACGAATTGCTTCATCACGCTGATTTTCCTGTTGAAACGTCCGTTGATGCTGTAAATTTCTATGGTGCAGGATGCACCAAGGAAAAGTCACCAATTCTTAAGTCTATCATCGAAGAATCTTTTCCTACAGCCAAGGTAGAGGTGGACAGCGATATGCTTGGTGCAGCGAGAGCTCTGTTTGGCGATAGTGAAGGTATAGCATGCATCCTCGGCACGGGCTCTAACTCATGCCTCTATGATGGTAATAAGATTGTCAGCAATGTGTCTCCTATGGGCTATATACTTGGTGATGAAGGCAGTGGTGCCGTTCTTGGCAAGACCTTTATAAACCTTTTATATAAAGGTGGTCATGGTGAAGATGTTAAGGCTTTTGAAGCCACGACGAAACTTACCCAGGCTGACATAATACAGAAGGTGTATCGTGAGAAGATGCCAAACCGTTTTCTTGCCTCTCTCGCTCCTTACATAGAGAGTGTGAAAGATACACCTTGGGTGGAAGAGATGATAATAGAATGTTTCCGTCTGTTCTTCCGTCGTAATATAGCTCACTACAATCGTCCAGACCTTTGCTGCTCGTTTGTTGGCAGCATAGCATTCTATTTTGAAGCAGAGCTTCGCATAGCAGCAAAAAAAGAAGGTTCTTTCATTGGAAAGATAATGAAAGAACCCCTTGTATAGGAAATCTGTAATTTTAATTTGCTAAGCCACTCATATCAGTAATCTTCTCTGCGCTTGTTACAGCCAAATTACTGATCTTCAGCCTTGCATAATAGAACTCCTCGTTTGTTTCGTCAGGAGAACCTACGCTTACTATAAACATAAGATAATTACCTTCAGCCTTCTCGAAGTTTATTCCAAGCAGAACGCCATTCTCCTTGAACTCCTTTGGTAGCGCAGGAGCAAAGTTTGTTTTAGAAAACTTTTTCTCGAAGAATTTAGAACCATCTGCTCTGGTAATAGCCACGTCGATAGAGTTGTCATAATACTCTGTTCCGTGATTAGTAACAATAGGCAGTTGGGTATCAGCCTTTCGTGTTATAGTATAGCTGTACTCTGAGTTCGAAATCCAAGATACTGAACCCGTCTGCTTGTCCTCTGGCATACTTGCAGGTCCATCTTGTGGTTTCTCCACTACCTTCTCAACTATAATGTCATCTGCCTTTTCCTTTTCCTTGCAGGAAATGACACAGATGAGTGCAAATATTGCAATTATAATTGTTCTGAGCATTATGGTCTTTGTAATTAAATGATGGGCTGTTTTGAAGGTTACTCGCCTATTCTCTCGATATACTTGTCTATATCCTGAGCAGCAACGCTGTTGATGTATTTAACCTTGATGTCCTGATATATCTTCAGAGCTTCATCCTTCTTACCCTGGCTCTCAAGCAGACGTGCAGCCTGAATCAGGTATGTAGGAGAAAGAGAGTTGTTAACACCATCCTCTATTTTGTCATCAGCCATCTCAGCAGCCTTCTTCAGGGTACTGATAGCCTTGTCGACGTTGCCAGTATTAGCATAGGCATTTCCCAATGCAGCAGTTACGGCTGGACTGATCATCGCATCACCCTTGGCAGAGAACTCCTCCAGATACTTTACAGCATCCTGCCACTTGCCCAACTGAGCGTATGCCAGTCCTGCATAAGCGTTTGCAAGGTTTGCAGCGTCAGTACCACCATAGTTCTCTGTTATGGCAATAAGACCTTCTGTCTGCTTGTCGCCCGTGAGAGCTTTCTGATACTCACCCTGAGTAAACATATCCTGAGCCTTGGCCAAAGCTGTAGAAGCCTTCTCCTCACGAGGACCAGCGATAAATGTGTTATAAACTATGCATCCTGCAATTACTACGATTACAGCAACAACAGCAGTGATAATCTGCTTACGATACTTCAGGAAGAAAGCCTCCTGAGTGTTGAGTTCCTGCTGCTCTGGTGCAGCACCCATTTTATTTGATTTTGCCATTATGAAATTTGTTTTATTTTTAATTTTAGGTGCAAAGATACAAAAAAAACTTTATCCTAGCAAATTTAATACGGAAAATAAAGATATAATAAGGAATTTATATGTTATGTGTACCAGCCTTTGTTATTCTGGGGTTGTGCCGTTATAAGTTTCGTCGAAGCCACGAAGCAGATTGACATCTTTCTTGATAATGAACACCTGCCCGTCGGCTCCCTTTGCCTTCACCTGTACGTAATATACTCCGTCTTTCACGTTCTTTCCGTGGAATTTTCCGTCCCAACCAGAGTTTACGTCATCCCACTCATAGAGTTTCTGTCCCCAGCGGTTGTATATGGCAGCATGGAATTCCACGATACTCTGTGCTTCTTTTGCCTTATATACCTCATTATATTCATCTCCATTTGGAGAGAACGCATTAGGGAAGACCAGTTTGCTGTCATAGGTTTTGACAGAGAATATATGCTTATAGGTTCTGTTATACTCAGGAGTAATCTCTATTCTTTCTATAAGCTCACCACGATCCACCTCTACATATCCCACATATGCGATACTGTCTGTGCCAGACGTGCGAAAGGTGAAATCTACAGGGTTGCTGGGGTTCACAATGTCAGGATTCTCCATCTGTCCTCCATGTTTCCACACTCTCCATCCTCCATAGAAGGTGGCAGCTTCGTAGTCTCTGGTTTCGCCAGACTCGTCCTCATAAACCATCTTGACTGTCATAGTGGCAACTATCGGAGCCGAACCTTCATAGTGCTGGTCTGTTGGTTCGAGTTTCTCCCCTGTTCCATTCACTAAAGACCATGAGAATGAGGGGTACGGATTTATATCAGCCAATATGATGGTTGGTGTACTGATGAGCAGAAATACAAATATGAGTTTACGCATAATCCTAAGTAAATTTGTGGCAAAATTAGTAATAAAATTTGATTAATCTTCGCTTTTTGAGAAAAAAGTTGTATTTTTGCAGTTGAAAATGAAAAAAGCTATGATAAAAAAACTTACAATATTCCTCACATCGGTTCTTGTTGTTGCATCATCAGTATCAGCACAGGTAGAAAATAATTCTACAAACACCACGAAGAACACCGTAAATGTAGGTGTTATGTTGCCTCTGCACGACGTAGATGGCGACGGCCGCAGAATGACTGAATATTACCAGGGGATACTCCTTGCGGTAAAAGACCTTAAGAAGGAGGGTATGAACGTAAATGTGCGAGCATGGAATATGCCAATTGATGCTGACCCTCGTACTACCCTGTTACAGGATGGCACTACCACCTGTGATGTAATCTTCACACCTCTCTATACTAAGCAGGTGAAGGTGATAGGTGATTTCTGCCGAGCATACAAAATAAAAATGGTTATACCATTCTCTATTAACGGCAACGAGGTGGATAAGAATCCTCAGATATATCAGGTGTATCAGTCACCAGACGATATGTACACCACTTCTATACAGAGGGTTGCAGAGGATTTCTCGCAGTATCATCCCGTCTTCATCGATTGTAATGATACCACCTCAAGGAAAGGCCCCTTTACTTTTGGACTGAGAAAAGTGTTGGAAGATAAAGGTGTGCAGTATAACATTACCAACCTCCGTTCTTCAGAGGAGATGTTTGCCAAGGCATTCTCCCTCACCCAGCCTAACCTTGTGATACTCAATACGGGACGATCACCAGAGATGCGAATAGCAATGGAGAAACTGGATGCTCTGGTGAGTGCTAACCGTGATGTCAGCATAACGCTCTATGGCTATACCGAATGGCTCATGTATGCCAAGTTTTACAAGGAGAAGTTTGCTAAGTATAATGCGTATATTCCAACCAATTTCTATTATAACGATTTATCGAGCAAAACTCTGCGTTTTGCCCAAGATTATCGTAGTGCCTTCCATCACGACATGATGAATGCCCTACCCCATTTTGCTGCTACAGGCTATGATCATGCCATGTACTTTATAGGTGGTAAGACTCAGTGGATGCAGACCCCGTTGAAGTTTGTAAAGACTACGAATGGTGGGTATCGCAATAAGGCCTTTATGCTTATTCACTACAAACAAGACGGAGGTATAGATGCGATACAGTATTAAACATTACGTTTTCTTGACCCTGTTTCTCCTGTCCTTCTCATTACAGAGCGTAAAAGGTCAGGTGGGAGACTATCGTCATGTGTGGGCCTTGGGTGTTAGTGGCGGTTATGCCATGAATGATATGGGATTCACGCCTGAGGTGTCACAGAGCATGCATGGTGGATATACTTTTGGTATAACGGGACGTTACACCAGCGAGAAGTATTTCTCTACCATTTGTTCTATCCAGATGGAGTTTAATGTTGCCCAGTTAGGTTGGAAGGAGAATATCAAGACCATTGACGGTAATGAGGTTATAAATCCTAATACCGGCATTGCAGAAGAATATAAGCGCGATATCACATATATCCAGATACCTCTGATGGCTCACCTTGCATGGGGCAAGGAGAAGAATGGCATAAATGCATTCGTAAATGCTGGTCCGCAGTTGGGAATATTCCTTAGCGAGACCACAACCAAGAATTATGATGTGCCCTACACCCAGAAGAATTTCCCTGACGCAGAGTCAAGCAAGGTGCGAGTTAATAATGAGGTGGAACAGGAAACCATGCCTGTAGAGAAAAAGTTTGACTTCGGCATAGCTATGGGAGCTGGCATAGAATGGGATATCAGGCGTATCGGGCGATTCTCTCTCGAAGGCCGTTATTACTACGGACTTGGCAATATATATGGTGACTCAAAGAAAGATGAATTTGGTAAATCTAATCATGGTACCATATATCTGAAACTGGCATACCTGAAAGACCTTTGAACATTTTAATCAGGATTGGACGAACAAGAATTCATAAATGTATGGGGGGCGAGGACTCACAACCTTAAGAATGTTGATGTGCAAATCCCTCGCAACAGCTTGACTGTCATTACTGGACTGTCAGGCTCGGGTAAGTCGTCGCTCGCCTTTGATACGATTCTTGCTGAAGGACAACG
>RHMF01006449.1_pt1 | contig 10617 bp, 6 predicted proteins | sample 5365151 | NCBI WGS metagenome assembly RHMF01 (sample SAMN10266501, study PRJNA497801) | feces metagenome | isolation source: feces | host: Bos taurus | place: China: Prairie of Fairy Mountain | collected 2017-08-14 | reverse complement strand
GCCAAGAAGGATCCGAAGACCGCCCAGCTGGCAAAATTCCTGCCTCTGCCGCTGCCCGCAGAGAAACTCTTCTCTGCTGATTAGCTGAACAAACAGGCTGCCACTTCCGATATCGCTGTCATCACCCTCGGTCGCCTCTCTGGTGAGTTTCTCGATCGTAATGTAGCTGATTTCAATCTCAGCAACTCAGAACGTCAGCTCATCGAACAGGTATGCGAGATCTATCACAAGGCCGGCAAACAGGTCGTGGTGCTGCTGAATATTGGTGGTGTCATCGAGACTGCGTCTTGGCAGGATCTGCCCGATGCCATTCTCTGTGCTTGGCAGGCAGGTCAGGAAGGTGGTAACAGTGTGGTTGACGTACTGAGTGGCAAACAGTCACCCTCTGGTAAGTTTACCATGACTTGGCCCGTGAAGTTCAACGATGCCTACTCTTCCAAGAACTTCCCCATCGACGAGGATCCTCGTATCGATATGCTGAATCAAGGTAAGAAGGGTAACGTGAAGAATGTTGACTATACAAACTATGAGGAGGATATTTATGTAGGTTACCGTTACTTCGACAGTTTCAACGTACCCGTGAGCTATCCCTTCGGCTTCGGTCTAAGCTATACCACTTTTGAGTACAGCGGTGCTACCTGTGACATCAAGGATGGTATTGTTACTGTGAAGGTAAAGATCACCAACAAGGGAAATCATGAAGGCAAGGAAGTGGTTGAACTCTATGCTGCTGCTCCTGATAGTAAGGTTGCTAACAAGCCCGTTAAAGAGCTTAAGGCTTTTGCCAAGACCAAGAACCTGAAGCCCGGTGAGAGTGAGACAGTCACCCTCACAGTGAAGACTGCCGACCTCGCTTCGTTTGAGGAGGCAACCTCTTCATGGGTGGTTGCCGAGGGCGAATATCAGTTCCTCGTAGGTGCTTCTTCTCAAGACATCAAAGCTACGCTTTCTGGTGTGGTTTCAGCACAGCAGACAAAGTGTAACGATGTCATGAACCCTCAGGCTCCGTTAAATCTTCTGAAAAGGTAACAATACTAAAGATCAATAGTTTATGATTTCAATTCACAAGAAAAGTTTAAAGGTTGTTGCTATAGTTGTGCTTTGCTGCTACAGCCTTTGTACTACTGCCCAGCGGCTGCGAGCAGACAATATCGATGAGGTGGTAAATGCTATGACCCTCGAAGAAAAATGTCACTTCGTACTAGGACGTGGCATGCACTATAGTGACGATGACAAGTTCCCTGGTACTGCCGGAAGTACTTTCTCAGTAGATCGTCTGGGGGTGCCCGAGACCTTCTGCGCTGACTCTCAGCAAGGTTTGCGCATGAACACCAAGCGTGCGTGGGATCATCGTGACTATTACCCAACAGACTTCGTGGCATCGCCTACGCTTGCTTCGACCTGGGATCGTGACGCTGCCTTTAAGATTGGCCAAGGCATCGGCAACGAGGTACGCGAGTTCGGTCTCGACTGGATTCTCTCGCCTGCCATGAACCTCATCCGTAATCCGCTGTGCGGCCGTAACCACGAGTATTATTCTGAGGACCCTTACCTCTCTGGAACGATTGGCGCTGGCTATGTAAAAGGCGTGCAGAGCGAAGGAACGGCTGCATGTCCGAAACACTTCGTGGCCAACAACCAAGAAACCAATCGTAACAATAATATCTCACAGGTATCACAGCGTGCGCTGCGTGAGCTCTATCTGAAAGCTTTCGAGATTATGGTAAAGGAGAGCAATCCATGGACCATCATGACCTCTTATAATAAACTGAATGGTCCCTATGCTGTGCAGAACCACGAGCTGCTTACCACCATCGTACGCGACGAGTGGGGTTGGAAGGGTATGTATGTCAGCGACTGGAACGCTGGCGACGATGCCGTTGCTGCGATGCTGGCTGGCAACGATATGCTGCAGCCTGGTCAGGACAAGCAGTATCAGGCTATCCTTGAGGCTGCTAAGAATGGTAAGCTTCCCATGGAGATACTAAATGCCAATGTGAAGCGTATTTTAGAATATGTAGTAAAGACGAGTACCTTCAAAGGGTATAAGTATAATAATGAGCCTGATCTGAAGGCACATGCCCAGACCGTTCGCGAGGTGGGTGCCGATGGTATCGTGTTGCTGAAGAATAGTGGTGTTCTGCCGCTTACAGGTAAGCGTGTGGCCCTGTTTGGCTGCACTTCTTACGATTGGATTTCAGGTGGTTCAGGTTTTGGAGGTACTTCTGTTGGTCACTATACCGTTTCGCTTGTGGAGGGTCTGCGCAGTGCTGGCTATAAGGTATATAAGCCTCTTATTGCTATTTACACCCAACATCTAGCTGCTGAGGAAAAACGCCTGTTCCCCAATGGTCGTCCTCCCTTCTCATTGCTACCCCCAGCTCGTGCCGATGAAAAGCTTTTTACCGCTGAGGAAATGGCTGCTGCCATCAATGGTTCCGACATGGCTATCATCTCATTGGGTCGTAAGAGTGGTGAAGCTGCTGACCGCAGCGAGGCCGATTTCTATTTGAACGATGGCGAGAAACAACTTATCAAGTCCGTCAGCGAGGCTTATCATGCCAAGGGTAAGCAAGTAGTAGTGTTGCTCGACATCTGCAGCCCGATTGATGTGGTGTCCTGGCAAGATCAGATTGATGCCCTCGTCTGCACTTGGCAGGGTGGTCAGGAGAGCGGTTTTAGCGTGGCTGACGTGCTCTCAGGACAAGTGAACCCCAGCGGCAAGTTGCCGATGACCTTCCAGATTAAATATGGTGATGCTTATGCTGACAAGTTCTTCCCCAGCAATGTGGATGACAAGACACTGGGAGCGATGTTCATGTGGGGATACGACAAAGACAAGGCTCCCAAGGAACGACAGCCTCAAGCTAATATCGACTATACCAATTACGAGGAGGACATCTACGTAGGCTATCGCTATTTCGACTCCTTTGGTAAGCCTGTTGCTTATCCTTTCGGTTTTGGTTTGAGCTATACCACTTTCGAATACAGCGACTTGGAGGTAGAGGAAAAGAATGGCATATACACTGTAGAGGTAGATATAAAGAATACTGGCAAACGCGCTGGTCGTAATGTGGTGGAACTGTTCGTTGCTGCGCCTAACAGCAAGAAGATGAACAAGCCTGAGAAGGAATTGCGTAACTATGCCAAGACCAAGTTGCTACAACCAGGTGAGAAAGAGACTGTCAAGATGAAAGTATCCGTCGAAGACCTTGCCTCTTTCAATGAGAAAGCTTCTGCCTGGAAGACTGATACAGGTATCTATACCTTCATGATTTGTTCTTCTGCCAACGATATAGAGGCACAGACCACTGTCAAGGTAAAGGCCTGGAGCAAGAAAGTAAACAACGTTATGAAACCCAATGTGAAACTGAACCTGTTGCACAGATAATTAATTAATAGAAATATGAGAAAAGTTATATTTGTTTTGGTTTTGGCTGGATGTTGCCTCAGTCTTTCTGCACAGGAGAAACTCTTCAATAGTGCTAGTGTACAATCCCCCGTCATCAACAAAGATGGCACAGTAACGTTCAATCTCTATGCCCCCAAGGCTATTAAGGTAGAAGTGACTGGCGACTTCTTGCCTACCCAACCCATCCAGGTGCCTGGCTATGGTACGTATGATGCTCCTGGTGTGGCTCAACTCGTAGAGGGCAAGAACGGTGTATGGAGTTATACCTCTAACAAACTGAATCCTGAGATGTATAGCTATACTTTCAACATCGATGGAATGACAGGTATAAAAGATCCTGCCAATATCTACGTCAATCGCGACATCGTATCGTTTACCAATATCTTTATTGTAAGTAACGAGAAGGGGGACAAGGGTGACCTGTATAAGGTAAACGAAGTGCCCCACGGCAACCTTTCTAAGGTATGGTACCCAAGCCCCACTCTAAAGATGCAGCGCCGCATGACCATCTACACTCCTGCTGGCTATGATAAGGGTGGCAAGTACCCGGTGCTCTACCTTCTTCATGGTTCAGGTGGCGACGAGAATGCCTGGAGTGAACTTGGACGTGCAGCACAGATTCTTGACAACCTAATTGCTACAGGGAAAGCCAAGCCCATGATTGTAGTAATGCCTAATGGTAATCCAAATTGTCAGGCTGCTCCAGGTGAATGGTCGTTCGGTATGTACACACCTGGCTTCCGCGACGGCGGTACAGGTCCTACAGAACCGGCTGTCTCCACTATTCCTGCCAGTTTTATGGATATTGTAAATTATGTTGATGCCAACTATCATACCTTGAAAGATCGCGCTCATCGTGCTGTATGTGGTCTATCAATGGGCGGTGGTCACACTTTTGCCATCAGCCTTCTCTACCCTACCACATTTGACTACTTTGGTCTCTTCTCTGCTGGTTTGCATTTAGGCAAGGACTTTAACATGAACCAACCTTTCTCTGAGCAGATAAAAAGTGACCCTAATTTTGCCTCACAGTCAGCCCGACTTTTCGGTAGTAAACCTAAGCTCTACTGGATGGGCATGGGTAAGACAGACTTCTTGTATCAAAGCACTGTAGACCTTCGTAACTACTGGGATTCAAAAGGCTACAAATATGAATATGTAGAAACCGATGGCGGTCACATCTGGCGAAATTGGAGAATCTACTTAACGATGTTCGCCCAGAAGATTTTCAAATAAAAGACAAAGACAGAAGAATTCCCTCGCAAAATCTGCGGGGGATTTTTATTGGAATAAAATAGCGAAAGATTTTGTTATGTTGCGAAAAAGCATTACCTTTGCAGCGCTGATGGAGAAAGCCCTGCTTGTTGAAGGGTACCATTAGGCAAGATAAATTGCATAGGAATATGAAAGTAATGAAATTCGGCGGAACGTCCGTAGGTTCCGTAAAAAGCATTCTTTGCTTGAAGAAAATGGAGACAGAGGCTCGGACGCAACCTGTCGTAGTAGTAGTAAGTGCACTTGACGGCATCACCGACAAACTGATCGCCACATCGAAGATGGCAAAGGCAGGCGATGACCACTATCGTGAGGAATTCGACGCGATGGTGACACGCCACCACCAGATGATTGAGGCCATTATCTCTGATGACAAAAAGCGCATTGACTTATTCAATAATGTAGATAGTCTCTTCGATCAGTTGAAGAGTATATTCTATGGTGTGTATCTTATTCACGACCTGTCGAAAAAGACTGAGGACACCATCGTTAGTTATGGTGAGCGTCTGAGTTCGCATATCGTGGCAGCGATGATTAAGAACGGTGTTCGTATGAATAGCCGTGACTTCATCCGTACAGAGAAGAAACAGGGCAAGCACGTTATTGATGCAGAGCTTACCACTCAGCTTGTAAAGGAATCATTCAAGGACATCAGCGACAAGAATGTGTATGTAGTACCAGGATTTATCGCTCGGGATCGTGATAGCCACGAGACCACAAATCTGGGACGTGGTGGTTCTGACTATACTGCCTCTATCATTGCTGCTGTGCTCAATGCAGAAGTGCTGGAGATATGGACTGATGTAGATGGCTTCATGACTGCAGATCCTAAGGTCATCAAGAGTGCTTACACCATCAACGAACTATCTTACGTTGAGGCGATGGAGCTCTGTAACTTCGGAGCAAAGGTTATTTACCCACCTACCATCTATCCTGTATGCGTAAAAAATATACCTATTAAGGTAAAGAATACCTTTAACCCAGAACATCCTGGAACTCTTATCAAGGCGAAGATTGAAGATGACAATAAACCCATTAAGGGTATATCAAGTATCAAGGGTACTTCGCTGATTACAGTCACTGGTCTTTCGATGGTGGGTGTGATTGGTGTAAACCGTCGTATCTTCACTACTCTTGCCAACAAAGGTATCTCAGTGTTTATGGTGTCCCAGGCTTCTTCTGAGAACTCTACATCTATTGGTGTTCGCGATGAGGATGCCGAGGCAGCTGCAGAGGTACTGAACGCAGAGTTTGCTAAGGAGATAGAGACAGGCGCAATGTATCCCATGCAGGTAGAGAGTGGTCTTGCTACCATCGCTATCGTGGGTGAGAACATGAAACAGACACCTGGTATCGCAGGTAAGCTGTTTGGTACTCTAGGACGTTCTGGTATCAGTGTTATCGCTTGTGCTCAGGGTGCGTCAGAGACGAATATCTCATTCGTTGTGGATGGCAGATTCCTGCGTAAGTCACTGAACGTGCTCCACGACTCATTCTTCCTGTCAGAATATAAGGTACTCAATATCTTTATCTGTGGTATCGGTACTGTTGGAGGCATGCTCCTTGAACAGATCCGTACTCAGCAGCAGTACCTGATGCAAGCAAGACGTCTGAAACTGAATGTCGTTGGTATCTCCGATGTCGATAACTTCGTATTGGATCGCGATGGTATCGACCTCGATAATTACGAGAAGATTCTTCGTGCAGGATTCCCTGCAAACACAGAACATATGCGTGATGAGATAGTTAAGATGAACATCTTCAACAGCGTGTTTGTTGACTGTACTGCAAGTCGTCAGATAGCAATGCTCTATCAGACATTCCTGGAACACAACATATCTGTAGTAGCTGCAAATAAGATTGCTGCTTCAAGTGACTATGACAGCTATGTGAAACTCCGTCAGACGGCCCGTGATCGTGGTGTATGGTTCCGCTATGAGACCAACGTAGGTGCAGGTCTGCCAATCATCGGCACTATCAACGACCTTTGTAACTCTGGTGATAAGATCTTAAAGATTGAAGCTATCCTGAGTGGTACCCTAAACTTTATCTTCAACGAGATCGCAGCAGATGTGCCATTCTCAGAGACTGTACGTCGTGCTAAGGAGCAGCGCTACTCTGAGCCAGATCCACGTATCGACCTCAGTGGTACTGACGTAATCCGCAAACTGGTTATCCTCACCCGTGAGGCTGGATATAAGGTTGAGCAGGAGGATGTTGAGAAGCATCTGTTTGTACCAAACGATTACTTCGAGGGAAGCCTTGACGACTTCTGGAAGCGTCTCCCAGAACTCGATGCCGACTTTGAGAAGCGTCGTAAGGTGCTCGAGGCAGAGAACAAGCGTTGGCGCTTTGTTGCCACAATGGAAGCAGACGAGAATAATCCATCATCGTTTAAGACGAGTGTTGCCCTGAAGGAGGTTCCTTACGGACATCCATTCTACGGCCTCGAGGGTTCTAACAATATCGTGCTGCTTACTACTGAGCGTTATAAGGAGTATCCTATGCTCATTCAGGGCTACGGCGCTGGTGCTGCTGTAACGGCAGCTGGTGTCTTTGCCAACATCATGAGTATCGCAAATATCTAGTTTTATGAAGCATATCATCATATTAGGTGATGGCATGGCAGATCTTCCCGTCGAGCGTCTCGGTGGGAAGACCTTGCTTCAATATGCCCGTAAACCCATGATGGATAAGTTGGCAGCGGAAGGACGCTGTGGAAGACTTATCACCGTACCCGAAGGATTCCCTCCAGGATCAGAGGTTGCCAATACCGCTATTCTTGGTTATGACCTGAATAAAGTTTATGAAGGCAGAGGACCACTTGAGGCAGCATCGATAGGCTACGAGATGGCAGATGATGATTTCGCCATAAGGTGTAATATCATAACTCTCGAAGATGGTAAGATCATCACTCATAACGGAGGAAACCTTGAAACTAAGGATGCCGACATACTGATACAATATCTGAATGAGAATCTTGCAAAACCCATCAATGAACGTCAGGGTTGTGAGAGGGTGAAGTTTATCACTGGTATCCAGTATCGCCATCTGCTCGTAATCAAGGGTGGTAATAAGCACATCGTCTGTGCCCCACCCCATGATCATCCTAATGAAGAATGGAAACCTTTATTGGTTAAAGCTGAAAATCTAGGAAATCTGGATAATCTAGGAGATCCTAGAAGACTCTCCCCCCAAGAAACAGCTGATCTGCTCAATGAGCTTATTCTGAAATCTCAAGAGCTGTTGGCAGAGCATCCTTATAACAAAGCGAAAGCTGTAAAGGGAGAACGTCAGGCAAATAGCATTTGGCCTTGGAGCGGAGGTTATCGTCCTTCAATGGAGACTCTGATGGCTCAGTATCCTCAGGTAAAGTCCGGAGCAGTAATATCAGCAGTAGATCTTATCAGAGGTATAGGCCACTATGCAGGATTGCGAATCATCGAGGTAGAAGGTGCCACAGGTCTGGCAGACACAAATTACGAAGGTAAGGCTCAGGCAGCGATAGAGGCTCTGAAGAAAGATGACTTCGTGTTTGTGCATGTTGAGGCCAGTGATGAGGCAGGACATGATGGAGATCTCGAACTGAAACTTAATACCATCGAGTATCTTGACCAGCGACTGATAAAACCCATCTATGATGAGGTCATTACCTGGAATGAACCTGTAGCAATAGCAGTACTACCTGACCATCTCACACCTGTAGAGATGAGAATACACGTAGGACAGCCTGTACCTTTCCTTATATGGTATAATGGTATTCAGGCCGACGATATACAGCAATATGATGAAGTGTCATGTGTTTCCGGTTCTTATGGTCTTCTCAAACTCGATGAGTTCATGCACACTTTCATGTCTATTAAATAGTAAAATAGTAAATTGTCAAATAGTCAAATATATGAAGTACTACAGTACTAATGGCAAAGCGCCTATAGCTGATCTGCATAAGGCAGTAGTAAAAGGACTGGCAGAAGACAGAGGACTCTATATGCCAGAAGAGATAAAGACACTTCCGAAGGTGTTCTTCGAGGATATTCAGAGCATGAATTTCCAGCAGATTGCCTACAATGTAGCAAGTGCATTCTTTGGAGAGGATGTTGACCTCGATGCTCTTCAGGATATCGTATACGACACTTTGTCGTTCGATTGTCCTGTAACGAAAGTTAAGGACAATATCTATTCTCTGGAACTCTTTCATGGTCCTACCCTCGCCTTCAAGGATGTAGGTGCTCGCTTCATGGCGAGACTCCTGCAGTATTTCATCCGTATGGAGGGTAAGGAACAGGTAAATGTTCTTGTTGCCACATCTGGTGACACAGGTTCTGCTGTTGCTAATGGTTTCTTGGGTGTTGAGGGAATCCATGTTTATGTGCTCTATCCAAAAGGAAAGGTGTCTCCAATACAGGAATGCCAGTTTACCACTCTCGGCAAAAACATCACTGCCATAGAGGTGGATGGTGTCTTCGACGATTGTCAGGCTCTCGTAAAGAATGCTTTCATGGATGAGGAGTTGAATAAGCACATGAAACTCACTTCTGCCAACAGCATCAACGTTGCCCGCTTCCTTCCTCAGGCATTCTATTACTTTAATGCCTACGCCAGGATGAAGGCTCAGGGAAAGGCCGACAATCTGGTAATGTGCGTGCCTTCAGGCAACTTCGGAAATATCTGTGCAGCACTCTTTGGTCATCAGATGGGACTGCCTGTAAAGCGTTTCATCGCAGCCAATAATGCCAACGATATTTTCTTTAAGTATCTGCAGACAGGCAAATATGATCCAAAGCCATCTATCCAGACACTTGCTAACGCAATGGATGTTGGCGATCCTTCTAACTTCGCACGTATCATCAACCTCTATAGTAAGAATAACACTCTTACAAGTGAGGCAACCCATCATCGTATTACCAATCTTATCAGTGGTGCCACATACAGTGACGAACAGATCAAAGATACGATGCGTAAATGTTATGAAGAGACGGGTTATATCCTCGATCCTCATGGAGCATGCGGATATCAGGCTTTTGTAGAAGGTCTGGGAGAGAATGAAGTAGGAGTATTCTGTGAGACTGCTCATCCTGCAAAGTTCAAGGAGAAGGTAGATGATATTCTTGGAATAGATGTAGAAATTCCTGAGCGACTTGCTGCCTTTATGAAGGGTGAGAAACAGAGTGTCGCAATGAGTAAGGACTTCGACGACTTTAAAAAGTATCTTCTGACGCGTTAAAAAGGTAATATACCCTCAATAAAAAGGTAGAAAACAAGGATTTTTCGTTGATTTAACATTTTTTTACTAGTAAAAGCTTGCAATTATCGAAATTAATCCATACCTTTGCAACGTGTGTTTTTCATAGTATTAGATTTAAGGTTAACATTAGGGGCTCGGCGGAGCCCCATTTTTTTGTATATGCCTATGAGAAGACAAACAGCAAACTCCTTACGAACTGGATAATCAGGATATATAGCACGAAGACTGGTGCTCCCTTACTTATGCCAAAAGATAGGGCATCAAGAATATCCGTTATATCCCTAAGGCGTCCTGACATCATTCCGTATATTATCGACACCAAAGCGATGCCGAAAGCTGTTAGTGGCACTATGCTTCTACTGAATGGCGAAGGGAATAGAGCTCCCGTTGCTGACAGAAGAATAGCATGAGGAATAACAGTCAGAAGGAGTATCACAGCGATATATGCCAGAAGAAAAACTATCGCAACTCTCAGAGCTGTCTTGTCGCGATATGTCATCTGATAGCTGGCATCAGTCAGTGATACTAGTCCTGATTTCTGGAATGCTCCCAAAGCCATAAGGAGTATTATCAGCCATACGAGAAGTGGAGAAGCAACCATAGTTGTAAAACCACCCACGAACCATCTTATTCCTTCACTCGACAGTAAAGAACGTACTTCTTCCTCTCCTATTGCAAAGAGAAT
>RHMF01001526.1_pt1 | contig 10617 bp, 8 predicted proteins | sample 5365151 | NCBI WGS metagenome assembly RHMF01 (sample SAMN10266501, study PRJNA497801) | feces metagenome | isolation source: feces | host: Bos taurus | place: China: Prairie of Fairy Mountain | collected 2017-08-14 | reverse complement strand
CGGTTCCAGGCTCAACACCACTTCCCGGCTTCCCTTGGGCACATCCACCACAAAATAGTGGTACTGCCTGTCACCAATGCGGGTATAGTCAGGGTTCTGGTCACTTGTGCGGCAAGTCATCTTCCTTGGCTCGCCGTTCTTCAACTCGCCTTTCAGACGGGGCGTGCCGTTTCCGTCCAAGGCATAACGCACCATGGCGCACATCAGATCCAGTCTTTCGCCCGAAGAATTTCCCTCGGGATGGGAGCCGCAGGCTATCACACGCCCGGCATACTCATTGGCCTTGTAGGCCCATATACCCGCCTGCTTGTTGATGTCGCGCTTCAGTTCCCGACCCTCGGTGTCATAGCGCAGGAGCACTTCCGTCTCTTTTGGCCACGCGCTGTCCGTCAAAGCGTAACAGCCATTGTTGTGATACACACTGTCCACTCGGTGGTCGCCATCAAAGTCGTCATATTTCAGCAAAGGCGATTTGGCATCCAAAGTCAGCCCGGTGCGCGAATCCGACAAAGCCGTGCTTAGCGTGTGTCCGGGCCAGATGCCCAGATAACAGTCTGTATGGTGTATCTGGCCGTCCTTGCCCAATGCTCCGGCACTTGACAGGAAAGCCCCTGCACACGAGCCCACATAACTGCCTCCGTTGCGCACAAAGGTGCGTATGTTCTGACGTCCGGCCTCGCCCAAGGAAGCACCGTGCCGAGCCGCACCGCCACCGTTCATGAAAATCATTCTGAAACGGGGTTGGCCGTCGGGATACAACAGGATGCCGTTCTCGTCCATGGCATTTCCGCCCAGCAGTTCCAGTTGGAAGATAGAGTCGGCCGCATTGTAGGCACTCTTGCCATCCAGTTTGTGCGATGAGCAAGTCAGATAGTCCATCGTCAGATTCAGCACTGTGGCAGAGGGCAAGGTTGTGCGCGAACTCACGCTTATGCCTCCGTCCATGAAAATGTCCTTGTAATATCCACGCTGTGCCACGGCAGGCACGCAAAGCGCCAGCCCCAACAAAAGAGTGGAGAGTCTGGATTTTCCTTTCTTCATCATTCTATATCCGTTTTCTGTAAACATGGGGACGTCTTGCCTATAATTGCAAAGTTCACACAAAATTACATAAAAATACAATACCACGGAATTATTCCATAAAATATCTCAGCTTTTTGTCGTAACTTTGCACGCAAAGAACATAAAAAAAGACACATGGAAAAGAATCTGAGAATCGTATATATGGGCACGCCCGACTTTGCGGTGGCTCCGCTTGAGCGCCTGCTGGCCCAGGGTTATAATGTCGTGGGCGTAATAACCATGCCCGACAAGGCCATAGGCCGCCACCACGACGTGTTGCAATCAAGTCCCGTAAAGCAGTTTGCCGTAAGCCGCGGCATTCCGGTGCTGCAACCAGAACGCCTGCGCGACGAGAACTTCCTCCAGCAACTCAAGGCGCTCAATGCCGACCTGCAGATTGTGGTTGCATTCCGCATGCTGCCCGAGGTGGTATGGGCCATGCCTCCATTGGGCACCTTCAACCTCCATGCCGCCCTGCTGCCGCAATACCGCGGTGCCGCCCCCATCAACTGGGCAGTAATCAACGGGGACAAGGAAACCGGCGTGACCACCTTCTTCCTGGACCACGACATTGACACAGGCCGTATCATCCTGCAGGAGCGCATCCCCATTCTGCCCGAGGACAATGCCGGCACCATCCACGACCGCATGATGGAAGTGGGCTCCGACCTTGTTGTACGCACCGTCGAGGAAATCATCGCCGGCACAGCCAAAGCCATTCCGCAAGAACAGTTTCTCACCGATGCGCCCTTGCGCCACGCCCCCAAGATTTTCCGCGAGACTTGTCAGATTCTCTGGAACGAACACACCGCACTCAGTGCCCACAACCTGGTACGCGGTCTCAGCCCCTACCCTGCTGCATGGACCAATTTGGTAAATGCCCAGGGAAAGCCAGCCGCGCTGAAAGTCTACCGCACCACTTTGACAGGCAAGCGTACCGACGGCACACCGGTGGGTTCCATCCAGACGGACGGCAAAAGTTTCCTTCACGTTGCACTTCCAGACGAATGGCTCGCATTGGAAGAAATACAGCTTGCCGGCAAAAAGCGCATGTCTGTCACAGACTTCCTGCGTGGCACACGCCTTGAGGGCTGCACCCTGCAGTAAGGCCCGCCAACGGAAAAAACTTTACACAAAAAACAAGGGAGCATAACACTTAAGGGATATCCTCCGGAGGCCGCACCCAGACGTCTCTACCCCCTCATCACTCATGGCTAACTTTTCGGTTCCATTTTGGGTTGATTGGTGCCAATTGAATGAGGTCTGGCACCAGACCACGCATGAAAAACTCTTTCTCGGACAGGCCTGGAGCCGGGTGAGGCATGAAAAACATTTTTCAAGCGCAATCTCGCTCCGGGCCAGAGATGAAAAACATTTTTCAAGCATAGTCCCGCTCCAGACCAGGCATGAAAAACATTTTTCAAGCACAATCCCGCTCCGGGCCAGAGATGAAAAACGTTTTTGAAGCATAGTCCCGCTCCAGACCAGGCATGAAAAAAGTTTTTCAACCTTCACCTGGCTCCAGACCTCGTTTCAAGAAGATTCCGGGGGCATGGTCCCATGCCAGACCTGTTTTAAAAAACTTTTATAACGCATGGTCCCGAGCCAGACCTCGGTTCTGAAATGTTATCCCACAAAACCTATGTGCAAAAACAAGAATCTGCAGAAAGATTTCCTAACAAATACGGGATGTTCTAAAAATTCTGGTTTTAAGTTTAACCGACTCTGGTGTTCTCGGGGATGCCCTTTTGAATTTACATCCACCATATTATCTGAATGTTGAATATTTTCGCATTTCCGTTCCTCATCCCAAAATCCTTTTTCCTTGTTTTTTGACAAATACAGAGGAGTCCTTCTTGCACATAGACGGAGATATTTATTTTTGAGTAACAGCCTCCTCTCTACACGCTCACCTCCTTGACATTTTCAAAGAAAACTCCGTGTTTTACTTGCACAGCTCAAAAACATTCGCTATATTTGTTGCGGAAAAGATGTTTGTCTAAGACAAATACGTCCTATCCGCTCTCATTAATGGGATAACACATAAATTTACTAATCAAATACACATTATGGACAGACGGACAATGTTGAGTGCAACTGGCAGTGCTGCCGCGCTTACAATTCTTGGTGGAATTCCGCTGAATGCGAACGGACAAACCACAGCAACACAAGTGTCGGAAAAAGACCGGAAAAAGATTATGGTCATAGGAGCGCACCCCGATGACGCAGAAACCTCCGTGGGTGGAACAATATGCCTGCTTACAGATGCAGGACACGAAGTGGTGAGCGTCTACCTTACCCGTGGACAGGCCGGCATCCGCGGAAAAAGCCACGAAGAGGCTGCAGCCATCCGCGAGCAGGAGGCCAGAGCCGCCTGCGCCATCATGAACGCCAGACCGGTGTTCCTAAGTCAGGTGGATGGAAACAGCGAGGTCAACCGCGACCGCTACAACGAGATGAAGGAACTGCTGGAACGCGAGAAGCCCGACATAGTGATTACCCACTGGCCCATTGACGGCCACCGCGACCATGCCAACTGCGGCATCCTGGTCCTTTCCGCATGGCGACAACTTAACCGTTGCTTCGAACTATATTATTTTGAGGTGATGAGCGGCTGGCAGTCGCAGATGTTCCATCCCACAGATTGGGTTGACATCACCACCACACGCGAGCGAAAATACAAGGCTTGCTATTGCCACGAAAGCCAAAAACTGACAAACGTAATGGAAAACTGGCACGGCCCAATGGAGCGTTTCCGTGGCATTGAATGCCGTTGCAAAGCAGCGGAAGCGTTTGCCCACCACACCAAGCCGGTGTCGCTGGTCTGATGACACGACACTTCTTTACGGAGTGACAGGAGCGCAATAGGCCAGGAGTTCATTTTTCAACTTACAAAAAGCAACGCGACACCATTTATCCCCCTCCTAAAAAAGAGCGACAGAATCTTTCACAAATTCTGCGCTCTTTTTCTTATTGGGGTATTTGCCTTTGGCGGATCTTGAAACACATTTCCAAGTGTCGGAAATGTAAATCAGGGGTCTAAAACCCATTTCCGACGCTCCGGAATTGTTACAGTAACAAAAAGCCGGAAAGTCCGCAAAGCACAAGCAGCAGTATGGGATTCATCTTGTAGACCTGCTGTCCGATAAAGGCAAACAGGAACAGCCCCACACAGATAAAGAACTGCCAGGGGTTTTGTCCGGGCGTGCTGAAGTTCTCGGCATTCATCAGCAGCAATGAAGCGGCAGCCAATAGGCCAATCACCGCAGGACGAAGTCCCATGAACGTTTGCTCCACGGCCGGATGATTCTTGTATTTCATGAAAAAGCGGCTGATGGCAAGCATCAGGATCAGACTGGGCAACACCACGGCAAAGGTGGCGATGAGGCTTCCCAACGCACCCCATACAGGGGCGTAACCGGCATTGATCAGACTGGTGTATCCCACGTATGTGGCACTGTTGATTCCAATGGGGCCGGGCGTGCTTTGGCTGATGGCCACAATGTCTGTGAACTCGCCGTTTGTCATCCAATGGTGACGGCCCACAACCTCGCCCTGTATCATGGAAATCATGGCATAGCCGCCCCCGAAACCGAACAGGCCAATCTGGAAGAATGTCCAGAAGAGTTTTAGATAAAGTAGTATCATGTGCTTATTCTTTTATGAACTGGCCATAGGCATAGCCGGCAAGACCTGCAATCAGGATTACATAAACGGGGCTGACACCGAACATCCAGATGGCCACGGCCGATACCATAGGAATCCAAATGGTGCTCATCGTGATTTTTGCCCTTACGCCCATGCGGAAAACCGGAGCGGCAATCAACGCCACCACGGCAGGGCGCAATCCGCGGAAGAAGCGGTCTACATACTCATTCTCGCGAAACTGTTGGAAGAACAGCGCAATGGCAAGGATGATGATGAACGAAGGCAACGACGTGGCCAAAGCGCCCACCACAGCACCAGCAGTCCCTTTGATCCTGTAACCAATGAAGATGCTGATGTTTACGGCAAAGATTCCCGGACAACTTTGGGCTATTGCAATCAGATCGAGCAACATCTCGCGGTCAATCCATTTCTTTTCGTCCACCACCTTGGTTTCAATCAGAGGTATCATGGCATAGCCGCCTCCGAATGTGAACAGTCCGATATGAAAGAATGTTTTAAATAATTCCCACATTATATAATATAATATGGAGCCGGGACACAAAGCATCCCGACTCCTTTTAGTTAATCCGGTCAATCAACGGAGATTGTCATTTTGTTTTCTCTTGAATCCAGTTATATGCATTCACAAAGGCTTCAATCCAAGGAGTTACCTGATCCTGACACTTGCGCTCTGCAGGATAGAAACCACACTGCCAGGGGAAGAAGGCACGCTCAAGGTGAGGCATCATGGCCAAATGGCGGCCATCGGCGGTGCAGATTCCGGCGGTGCAGAAATCGCTGCCGTTGGGATTGGCGGGATAGCCTTCGTAAGAATACTTCAGCACCACGTTGTAGTCGTCCTCGCTTCCGGGCAACTGGAACTTGCCTTCGCCGTGAGCCACCCAGATGCCCAGGCGGCTTCCGCTGAGGCTTCCCATCAGCACGCTGCGGTTGGTCTGTACGGTTACGCCCACAAAGTTGGACTCAAACTTATGAGAATCGTTATGCAGCATCTTGGTCTTTCCGCAGTTGTTGTCGGCAACCTTGCCTACAAGTCCGAGTTCCACCATCAGCTGGCATCCGTTGCAAACACCCAATGAAAGTGTGTCGGGACGGGCATAGAAACGGTCAAGGGCTTCCTTGGCCTTGTCATTGTAGAGGAACGCTCCGGCCCAACCCTTGGCACTGCCCAAAACGTCGCTGTTGGAGAATCCGCCACAGAAGACAATGAAATTGATGTCGTCAAGTGTTTCTCGGCCAGTGATAAGGTCTGTCATCATAACGTCCTTCACATCGAATCCGGCCAGATACAGCATATAAGCCATTTCGCGTTCGCCATTGGTTCCCTTTTCACGGATGATGGCTGCACGCACACCACTCTTTTCGCGACGGTCGGGATTCAGACCATACTGGGCGAGCTTGCCGGTAAAGTCGGGCAACATGTTCCATTCCAGGGGCTGTTCCTTATAGTTGGTGAAGCGCTCCTTGGCCTTGCCATTAAAGCTCTGGTGCTTGTCAAGCAGATAGCTGGTGCTGTACCATACATCGCGCAGGTAGTCGATACCCAACTGGTATTCTGTGCCTTCCTTTTCAATAAGGATGTGGCGTTCCTCGCAAGGCTGTCCCAACTTGATGTAGCTTACGCCAGCCTCATCGAGCAGTTTCTTCACTTCGCTCTTCTTCTTGTCATCCACCTGGATTACCACACCGGGATTCTCGGCAAAAAGAATCTTGACAATATCGTCGCACTTCACCTTATCCAAGCTGATTTCCAAACCGCCTTCGGTATTTGCAAAGGTCATTTCCAGCAATGTGGTAACCAGACCACCGGCGCTGATATCGTGTCCGGCCAGTACCAGTCCTTTCTGGATAAGTTCCTGCACGGCGTTGAATGCTGTACGGAAATAATCGCTGTCCTTGACGGTGGGCACATCATCACCAATCTTGTTCAAACTCTGAGCGAAAGCAGATCCGCCCAAACGAAGCTCGTCAAAGCTGAAATCAATATGATAAAGTGTAGAAGGAGTATTCTGGATAACAGGAGAAACGACCTTCTTGATGTCGCTTACCTGTCCGCCACTGGTCACAATCACAGTTCCCGGAGAGATGACTTTCTCGCCATTGGGGTATTTCTGTGTCATACTCAAAGAGTCCTTTCCAGTGGGCACATTTATCTTCAGCTCGCAGCAGAAATTGCTCAATGCCTCAACTGCCTGGTAGAGGCGGGCATCCTCGCCTTCCTGGGCACGGCAAGGCCACATCCAGTTGGCAGAAAGGCTTACGCTGTCCAATCCGTCTTCCAGAGGAGCCCAAACAATATTTGTCAGTGATTCGGCCACGCTGAGCACAGAACCAGCAGCGGGATTGGCCAATGCGGCCTGGGGAGCATGTCCGAGTGCGGTTGCAATACCCTTCTCTCCACGATAGTCCAGAGCCACCACGCCACAGTCGCTCAAAGGCAACTGCAATTCGCCCTGGCACTGCTGACGGGCCACCTTGCCGGTTACGGAACGGTCTACCTTGTTGGTGAGCCAATCCTTACAAGCGACAGCCTCCAGTTGCAGGACACGAGCCACCTTCTCGCTCAAGTTATTCTGATCATACTCCACATCAGCGTAATGGCGCTCTACGGTGTTGTCGCGCATAATGGTCTTGGGGCTGTGTCCGAACATCTGGCTTACTTCCAGGTCGAAGGGACGCACGCCATCAGCCTGTTGGAAAGCGAAGTGGGCATCGCCGGTGGTTTCGCCCACCACATATAACGGAGCTCTTTCACGTTCGGCAATCTCACGCACATGGTCAATATGCTTTTCATCAATGAGCAGTCCCATACGTTCCTGGCTTTCATTGGCAATGATTTCCTTTGCAGAAAGAGTTGAATCTCCAATAGGAAGCTTGTCCATTTCAATGAGTCCACCACATTCTTCCACCAGCTCGCTCAAACAGTTTACGTGTCCGGCGCTTCCGTGGTCGTGGATGCTGACAACGGGGTTGACTTCCTCTTCGCACAAAGCACGGATAAGGTTGTTGGCACGCTTCTGCATTTCGGGATTGGCACGCTGAACGGCATTCAGTTCGATACCGCAGCTGTAGCGTCCGGTTTCCACGCTGGAAACACTACCACCGCCCAAGCCGATGCGATAGTTGTCTCCACCAACCATCACAACCTTGTTTCCCTTCTGGGGAGTGCCCTTCAAGCAGTCGCGCTTGGTTCCATATCCCACACCACCGGCCAGCATGATGACCTTGTCGTAGGCATATTCCTGGGCCTCGCCCTCTTCCTTGTGTTCAAAAGTGAGGACAGAGCCGCAAATCAGGGGCTGGCCAAACTTGTTTCCGAAGTCAGAAGCTCCGTTGCTGGCCTTGATCAAAATCTGTTCAGGAGTCTGGTACAGCCATTTTCTAACGGGAAGGATCTGTTCCCATTCGCGTCCTTCCTCGGTACGGGGATAGCTGGTCATGTACACCGCAGTTCCTGCAATAGGCCATGAACCGACACCACCGCCCATACGGTCGCGGATTTCGCCACCGGTTCCCGTACTTGCTCCATTGAAGGGCTCTACGGTTGTGGGGAAATTGTGTGTCTCGGCCTTGATGCTGATCACGCTTTCAATATCGCGGATAATGAAATAGTCGCTTGTGCTGTGGTCGGCGGGAGCAAACTGCTCAACCACGGGACCTTCCGCAAAAGCCACATTGTCCTTGTACGCAGAAATAATCTTGTGAGGATTCTCCTGAGTGGTCTTCTTGATCATCTGGAAGAGGCTGCTTTCCTTCTCTTCTCCGTCAATGATGAATGTTCCGCCGAAAATCTTGTGGCGGCAATGCTCGCTGTTGATCTGCGCGAAACCGAAGACCTCGCTGTCTGTGAGTTTTCTGCCCAGTTGGTCTTCCACGTTGTGCAGATAGGCAATTTCTTCGGGGCTCAATGCCAAGCCTTCCTGCTCATTGTATTCTTCCAGGTTCTCGATACTCTTGATGGGGTCAGGAGTGATGTTGTTGGTAAATATCTCCTGGTCCAGACCTTTATAGAGGCGCTGGAGCATGGGGTCATACTCTGCATCGGCATCCTTCACTGGATAATATTCTTCAATTCTGGAAATGCCCTGCAACGCCATGTTCTGCGTAATTTCCACTGCATTGGTGCTCCAAGGTGTTATCATTTCTTTGCGAGGACCAATGAAGTAGCCTTCCATGGTTGTCTGATTCACTACGGTGGCTTCTCCATAGAGCCAACACAATTTTTCGTTTTCTTCACTCGTTAGCACATGATCGCTCAAAGTGGCGATAATGGTTTGCTGAGGTGTCTTAAAGAAAGTTATAGCCATAATTTGCTTGATTATGTGATTTATTGTTGCATGCAAAGTTACAAAAAAGCCTCGGGATAACATGTATCCGAGGCTGTAAATTTTAAGTAACAAGAATTTTTTTCTCCCGAGGGAATATTTTTTCCCTCCCGAGGAAAGTTTCTTGGCTTAGATTTTTGATTTTCCAAGAGGGAAGTTTATACCGATATTGAAGTCGGCATTGCTTCTGAGGGGAATTCCCTGCTTGGAAATCTTGCCCAACATTCGGTCCATTCCCAAGAAGAGGTTGAAACCACGGGGATGCAGGTTGACCACCCAACCAAAGCTTGCGCCAAACGTGCCGACGCCTAAATTCGCTCCCACCTCAAACCACTTTACCGGACTTACATTTGCGCTGATTCGTTCCTCATTCCAGGTATATTCTCCCTGGAAACGGGTTGTACTCAACAGGCCGAAACTGAGTTTGTCATAAACAGGAAGGGCATATTCTACACCGACATTCAGTGTGGCTCCAATACCATTGGATTTTGAGGCGGTACCACCGTCTTGCAGACTGATAAGGTCAGACAGTTTGTCTTCCAATTCATCTATCTGGTCATCGAAAGAGGTTCCGGGACCGTCTTCCACCTTGATGTCCTCAAATCCGTCAAACACAAACTCATCACCTTTGTTATAGGCAGTAGAAACACTCTTCCACTTGATGAAGCCCAAGTCCAGCAAGGCAGCGCTGACCTTCATGCCCTCCAGAATGCCTTGTTTGCCCAAATCCCATTCGGCACCCAAATCTACAGCAAAACCACCACCGTTCAGGCCAAACTTGTCCACATCGGCATTGTCGAAATCTATTTGCTGGTAAGTACCGGGCTTTGTCTTATACTCCTTCGTTTCTGTCTCGCCCCAAGAGAATCCGTTCACGCCCACTTCCATGGTTGCATTGCCCTCGGCAACCCAACGGTTCGGATTTTCAAGGTCAAGATCCAGTTCATCCACATTCAGTTTGGCATAACCCACACCCAGCAGAACCTTTGCTTTGGCACCGATACGCCAAGCCTCATTGATCTGGTGGCTATGTCCCAGGCCTATCTCGGCCCAAGCCTTGGCATTGACGCCAAGATCTTCCAGCTCATAATCCCTGTTCTCCAATCTTTTTGTCAAAGAAAACAGTTCATAAGGAAGATTCAGGCCGATTTGGGAACGAATACCCATTGTTATGGTGTTATAGCCGCCCATGCCATGGAAGCCCACGCTAAGGAGGTCATATCTTATATCTGAAAGCAGCTTATTGTTATTGCTGAACCCCTCCATTGCCTTGGCATAACTGATTTCCGGATGCAGGTATGTAACCAATCCGTTGCCGTTGGGATTCTTCAAGAAAATATTCTGTAGGCCAATGTTTCCCTTTATACCGGTATTATAATTTCCAGGAAGGAACGGCACACTGAAATAACTGTTTCTGTCATAATCTTTTGCAGGATTCATGAGGTGGCCATAAGCAAAACCGTCCATGAAGTACGCACTGTTCAGATTCTGTGCTGAAGCATTGCAGGCTGCAGCCATTGCCGCCACCGCAAGAATATGTTTTATATTTTTCATCATTTAT
>RHMF01001525.1_pt1 | contig 10620 bp, 8 predicted proteins | sample 5365151 | NCBI WGS metagenome assembly RHMF01 (sample SAMN10266501, study PRJNA497801) | feces metagenome | isolation source: feces | host: Bos taurus | place: China: Prairie of Fairy Mountain | collected 2017-08-14 | reverse complement strand
ATGGGTCAGCTCTACGGCGCCGTTATGAACGGCAAGAGCGAGGAAGAACTGGAGAAAATAGCTTCTTTCTATGACTATCTGGAAATCCAGCCTATCCCCAACAACGGCTTCCTTGTGGATAATGGCATCGTCAGCGATGAAAAGGTTTTGCAGGATTATAACCGTACCATTATAAACCTTGGTAAAAAGCTGAATAAGCCTGTTATTGCTGCAAGTGACGTTCACTTCCTCGACCCTGAGGACGAGCAGTACCGCAAGATTTTGCAGGCGGCAAAGAAATTCTCCGATGCTGACCGTGACTGCCCCATTTACTTCAGAAATACTGAGGAAATGCTGGCAGAGTTTGAATATCTGGGCAAGGAAACTGCTTACGAGGTGGTTGTCACCAACACCCGCGCAATTGCAGATCAGGTTGAGGAATTTGAACTGCTGCCCAAGGAACTGTTCCCCCCGAAAATCGAAAACTCCGCAGAGGATTTGAAAAATATCGTATACGGCAAGATGCAGCGCATCTACGGCAAGGACACACCTGCCATTGTCAAAGACCGCGTTGATGTTGAGCTGAACACCATTCTTGACCATAACTACGATGTTATTTATATGTCTGCCCAAAAGCTGGTTCAGAATTCTCTGGAAAACGGCTACTTGGTAGGCAGCCGAGGCAGCGTTGGATCTTCCTTGGTTGCATATATGTCCGGCATTACGGAAGTTAACTCCCTGCCGCCTCACTATGTCTGCCCCAAGTGCTGCCACTCAGAATTCATAACCGACGGCAGTTACGGCTGCGGTGCGGATATGCCTGTTAAGGATTGCCCTGAGTGCGGCACCAGTATGGACAGAGAGGGTTTTGATATTCCTTTTGAAACCTTCCTTGGCTTCCCCGGCAACGAAAAGACTCCTGATATTGACCTTAATTTCTCCGGCGAATATCAGGCACAGGCACATAAATACACTGAAACTCTCTTCGGCTCAGACCATGTTTTCCGCGCAGGTACTATCGGTACCTTGGCTGAAAAGACGGCTTTCGGTTATGTTAAAAAGTACATGGAAGAGCGCGGCATGAGCGCCACCAAGGCGGAGGAGAACAGACTTTCTCTTGGCCTTGTTGGTATCAAGCGCACTACCGGCCAGCACCCCGGTGGTCTGGTTGTTATCCCTCAGGATATGGATGTTACGGACTTCTGCCCCGTTCAGCACCCTGCAGATGACCCCAACAGCGATATTATAACCACTCATTTTGAATATCACTGTATGGAAGATAACCTGCTGAAGCTGGACGAGCTGGGTCACGATGACCCCACCATGATCCGTATGATGGAAGACCTGACAGGCGAGGACGCAAAGAAGATTCTCTTCTCCGATCCTGAGACCATGTCCATCTTCACATCTCCTGCGGCTTTGGGTCTGCCCGATGATGACCCCATTATCGGCAAAACCGGCAGTATCGGTGTTCCCGAGTTTGGCACCCCCTTTACAAGACAGATGCTTGTGGACACTCAGCCTCAGCAGTTTGATACTCTGATCAAACTATCAGGCTTCTCCCACGGTACTGACGTTTGGGCGGGCAATATCCATGACCTTATTGTCAACGGCATTGCAAGCGTTAACGAGACCGTTGCGTGTCGAGATGATATTATGACCTACCTTATCCACAAGGGTATGGAACCCTCTTTGGCTTTTAAGACTATGGAAGCTGTCCGTAAGGGTAAGGTTAAAAAGAGCGGCGAGTTCCCCGGCAACGCGGAGGAACAGATGCGCAGTATGGGTGTTCCCGACTGGTACATTGAGTCCTGCCGAAAGATAGCCTACCTGTTCCCCAAGGCTCACGCGGTTGCATATGTTATGATGGCTTTCAGAATCGCCTGGTTCAAGGTTCACAGACCCTTGGCCTTCTACAGCGCTTACTTCTACCGCCGCAGCCAAAAGGGCGGTTTTGATGCAAGACTCATGTGCGGCGGCACAGATGCGGTGCGCCGTAAGATAAACGAGATGCGCCGCAAGCCTGACAAGACCGCAAACGAGGAAGATCTGATGGTCACTATGGAAGCGGTATATGAGTTCAATATGCGTGGCTTTGAGTTTGCGCCCATTGACCTCTATGAGTCCGATGCCACAAAGTTCCTGCCTGTAGGCGATAAGCAGCTCAGACCTCCCTTTGTTTCTGTCGGCGGCTTGGGTGAAACTGCGGCTTATGACCTTTCCCGTGTCAAGGATATGGGTGAGAAGTTCATCTCCATTCAGGAACTGAGCCGCGCTTGCCCCAAGGTTTCCCAGAGCCACCTTGAAACCCTCAAGGAACTGGGCGCTCTTGGTGACTTGCCCGAAACCAGCCAGATAAATCTCTTTGAAATGTTCTAAACATAAAACAGGGAAGCAACTATAAGTTGCTTCCCTGTTTTATGTTATGCTCTTTAAATGATTGGTTGATGGTGTTCAGAACTCTTTTTTTATCACCGCTCCAAAGGGGGGCAACGAGAATTTTCTTATCTCCATCGCCGGTTATGCGGTGTACCACCATGTTTTCGGGGATGCGCTCAATGCAGCCTTCAAGAATGTGGATATATTCTTCAAGCTCCAATGCCTTGAATTTACCTGCTTCAAAGTCGGCTAAAATGTCTGTTCCGCGGAGAATGTGCAAAAGCTGAAATTTAACTCCGTCAGCACCGCTTTTTCCGATGTATCGGGCTGTTTCCCAAATCATTTTTTCCGTCTCTCCCGGCAGGCCGATTATCATATGAACAATGACCTCAATTCCCGCAGACTTTAGTCTTTTCACGGCATTGTCAAAAACCGGCAACTCATAGCCACGGCGAATATAGCGGGCAGTTTCCTCGTGTATGGTCTGCAGGCCAAGCTCTATCCAAACGGGTTTGATTTCGTTTAGCTCTTTTAGAAGCTCAATTACATCATCGCCAAGACAATCAGGTCTTGTACCGATAGACAGAATTTCGACATCGGGATGCTCTATGGCCGCGGTGAAAAGTTCCCTCAGTCTTACAATGGGGGCATATGTGGAAGTGAAGCTCTGAAAATAAGCTATATATCCGCCGCCTTTATTTTTGTGGGCAACTTTAAGCTTTGCTGTTTCTATGGCCTCATAAATATCTGCACCTGTGGGCACGGCAAAATCACCGCTGCCTCTGCCTGAGCAGAAAATGCAGCCGCGGCTGCCCAAAGTGCCGTCACGGTTGGGGCAGGTGAAACCACCGTCAAGGCTGAGTTTATAAAGCTTTTTTCCAAAATATTTTTGGATGTATGAATTAAGAGAATAGTATGACATAATCACCAAAATTTTCAAAAGATTTATTGATATGAGAAATTCGGTAGTGTAAAATATATAATAGAACAGAAAATATAGCAAGGGGGAGACTTTGTGAAAATAACATTTCTCGGCGCTGCCCACGAAGTAACCGGCAGCTGTACTTTGCTTGAAGTAGGCGATAAGAAGGGTATTGTTGACTGCGGTATGGAGCAGGGCAAGGATCTTTTTGTCAATCAGGAACTGCCCATTTCTGCCGCTGAAATTGACTTTGTTCTCTTGACCCACGCTCATATTGACCATTCTGGTCTGTTGCCTCTGCTTTATAAAAACGGCTTCAGAGGCTCTGTCTATACCAGCGCCGCCACCTGCCAGCTCTGCGAGATTATGCTTCGCGACAGCGCACACATTCAGATGTCCGAAGCTGAGTGGAAGAGCCGCAAGGAAATGCGCAAGGGCGGCGAGACTATTGAACCCCTCTACGATTTGGACGATGTTGAAGGCCTGTTGGGCTGTATGCATCCCTGCGCATATAATGAGCCTATACAGGTTAATGACTGTGTTACAATTCGCCTTACCGATGTGGGACATTTGCTGGGTTCCGCGGCAATTGAAGTTTGGCTCACCGAGGGTGATGAGACCCGCAAACTCTGCTTCAGCGGTGATGTAGGCAATCTTGAACAGCCTATTCTTCGCAATCCCCAGTTTGTTAAGGATACTGAGTATTTGATTGTGGAATCCACTTACGGTGACCGTAACCACGTTCAGGACAGAATTGACTATGTGTCTGCCTTGGCGGAGCGTATCCAAATGGTGCTTGATCGCGGTGGTAACATTATAATTCCTTCCTTTGCTGTAGGCCGTACTCAGGAAATTTTGTATTTTATCAGAGAAATCAAGGAAAAGGGTCTTGTCAAAGGCCACGAAAACTTCCCTGTATATGTGGACAGCCCCTTGGCAATTGAGGCAACCTCTGTTTTCCTCCAGTGCGACACTGATTTTGTTGACGATGAGATGCGTGCGATAATTCGCTCCGGCAAGAATCCTTTGGCGTTCCCCGGTTTGGAAGTGGCAGTATCTTCTGACGAATCCAAGGCTATAAACGAGGACAAAACACCCAAAATAATCATCTCCGCCAGCGGTATGTGTGATGCGGGCCGCGTGCGCCATCACCTCAAGCACAATCTTTGGCGTCAGGAGAGCATGGTGCTTTTTGTAGGCTATCAGTCCGAGGGTACTTTGGGCAGACTTTTGGTAGATGGCATAGAAGAAGTTAAGCTCTTTAATGAGCCTATTACCGTAAATGCACAGATTGATGTTTTGCCCGGTGTCAGCGGTCATGCGGATAAGGATGGTCTTATCCGATGGATTCGTGGCTTTGAGACCAAGCCCAAGTTTATTTTTGTCAACCACGGCGACCCCGAGTCTGCCGACAGCTTTACTGCCTGCCTGAATCACGAGCTGGGCTACAACGCTTTTGCTCCCTACAGCGGCACATGCTATGACCTTATTACCGACAAGTTTATCCGCGTAACTCAGGGCAAGCCTATTGAAAAGAAGGTAGGCGGCAGAAAGGTAAGCTCTGCCTTTACAAGACTCATAAAGGCAGCCGAGCGCTTGCTGCGCGTTGCAAGAAGCATTGAGGGCAGAAGCAACAGAGAGCTTGCAAGCTACGCAGATCAGATAGAGCGTCTGGCAGACAAAATGGAAAAATAATCCATAAGATGCTCCGTTGACTTTCGGTACAAAGTTATGTTAACATAACACAAAGAAAAACAAATTCCGGGAGTTGAGCAAAGTGGATGAGAATAAAGAAAAGCTGGAGATTGGCGACAGCGTAGAGATAAAGGAAGAAGTCGCCGAAGAGAGCGAAATTCAGGAAGAAGAGGAAGAGGTAAAGCTCTATATTCCCCAGGAAAAAGAGCCTCCCGCCCTCATATCCGAGAGAAAAGAACCTGAAATCGGCAGAAAAGACATTAGCCCCGCGGTTCAGTACAGAAAGAGCATGGAGCGGGAAAAGAAAATTGCTCAGGAAGTGAAAAAACGCCAGCGCAGACCTATGGTGTTTGTGCTGATGATGTGTGCTTTGCTTATAGTAATTGCGATTATTGCAAATGCTGTAATGAAGGATTTGGATGACGGATATACTCCTCCCACAGAAGCACCTGTTTCAAATACTTCTTCTGAAAATAATCCCGAGGCCACCGCACAGCCCACAGCCCAAGTCAAACAGACTCCTGCCCCTGTGGTTCAGAGCAACAGAGAACCCAGCCAGTCCAGCTTTGAGGTCTATGTTGAGGATATAAGCTGGGAGGCAGCCCGCGATAAATGCGCTCAGATGGGCGGCAGACTTGCGGTTATTAATGACAAGGAAGAGTATGACAGGGTGATGGAGGCTGTAAAAAATACCAAAGTCAACAAGCTTTGGATAGGCTGTTATAAGTATGACGGCGCAATCGTGTGGCTTGACGGTGAGGCATCCAGCTATTATCCTTGGGCCGCCAATGAACCCTCCGGCTATGACAGCTATGACGGCAGTCCTGAGGACTACATAATGCTCTGGCGCTATAATGAAGGCTGGCTTTATAATGACAGCCGCAATGACCCCGCAGGTGACTTCCCCCAGTGGTACAGCGGTACCATCGGATATGTCTGCGAATACAATTAAAAATCAACAGCCCGACCGCAAGGATCGGGCTGTAACTAAAAAGGAGAGATAGATATGGCAAAGGTTCTTTTGTTAAACGGCAGCCCCAATGAATTTGGATGTACATACACAGCTCTTATGGAAGTAAAGAAATCCCTGGAGAAAAACGGTGTTGAAACCGAGCTTCTGCAGGTTGGCAGCAGCTACCCCAAGGGCTGCAATGCCTGCCGTGGCTGTAAGAAGGACAATGTTTGCCTTGTAGGCGATGCGGTGTCCGATATCTGCCGCCGTATTGATGAGTTTGACGGTATAATTGCAGGCTCTCCTGTATACTATGCAGGTCCCAGCGCACAGATTTGTGCCTTTATGGACAGACTCTTCTTCTCCTGCGGAAGAAAGATGCGCGGCAAGGTAGCTGCAGCAGTTGTGTCCTGCCGCCGCGGCGGTGCGCAGACCGCTTTTGAAAGACTGAATATGTACTTTGGTATGAACAACATAGTTGTCATCACCTCCCAGTACTGGAACGAGGTTCACGGCAACACTCCTGAGCAGGTACAGCAGGATCTTGAAGGCCTGCAGACCATGCGCACTTTGGGCGAAAATATGGCCTGGGTTCTCCGCTGCATCGAAGCCGGCAAGGCAGCCGGTGTAAAGGGCCCTGAATACGAGGATCCCATTGCCACCAATTTTATCAGATAAGGTAAAAGACTATGAACGAAAAATTACTTGATTTTATTTACCGCAGCCCCAGCCCATTCCACGCAGTGGAAAACTGTGCCAATGAGCTGAGAGAAGCGGGTTATACCGAACTTTATGAAAACAGCGGCTTTGATGTAAGTTATGGCGGCAAGTATTTTGTGCGCCGCAATATGTCTTCTCTCATTGCTTTCCGTCTGCCTGAAAAGTCTTTCGACGGCTTTATGATAATGGCTGCCCATAGCGACTCTCCCAGCTTTAAAATTAAAGAGAAGCCCGGTGTGAAGGCTGCGGGCATTTATGCCCAGCTCAACACCGAGAAGTACGGCGGAATGATTTGCTCCAGCTGGATGGACAGACCTCTGTCTGCCGCAGGCCGCGTTATCGTCAAGAATGGCGGCAGACTGGAAACCAAGCTTGTAAATATCGACAAAGACCTGCTGCTCATCCCCAATGTTGCAATCCACATGGACCGCAGCGTAAATGAGGGTAAGAACTATAATGCCAATATTGATATGCTTCCCCTTATGGGCAGCGAAAAGCTTGCCGACGGTTTTGAAGCTATTGTTGCAAACTGGGCAGGCTGTGAAAAGGACAGCATTGTTTCCACTGATTTGTTCCTCTATCCCCGCTGCAAGGGCAGAGTTTGGGGTGCAGAGGATGAATATATCTGCTCTCCCAGACTTGATGACCTCCAGTGCGTTTTTGGCTGCATGCAGGGTCTTGTAAATTCCAAGGGCTCTGACAGTGCCAGCGTCTTCTGTGTTTTTGACAACGAGGAAGTTGGCAGCGGCACCAAGCAGGGCGCAGACTCAAGTTTCTTGGAGGATGTGCTTTTCCGCTGCTGCGAGGCACTGGGCAAGAACAGCTCCGAATACCGCAGAATGCTTGCAAACAGCTTCATGGTATCTGCTGACAATGCCCACGCGGTTCACCCCAACCACCCCGAGTATGCCGACAGAAACGACAGACCCGAGATGAACAAGGGTATTGTTATTAAGTTCAACGCAAACCAGCGCTATACCACCGATGCGGTTTCTGCTGCGGTATTTGGCGAAATTTGCAACAGAGCGGGCGTGCCCACCCAGCGCCTTTCCAACCGCGCCGATATTCAGGGCGGCTCTACTTTGGGCAATATTAGCTCCTCCCATGTTGCAGTAAACTCTGTGGACATCGGTCTGCCTCAGCTTGCTATGCATTCCGTAATGGAAACTGCAGGCGCAAAGGATACCGAGTATCTGGTCAAGGCAGCTGAAAAGTTCTATGACAGCAGTTTGGAAATTCATGGCGGAATTGTAGAAATAAAGGCTTGATTTAAGGGAATATTGTCTGTATTATATATAGGCATTTTTTGAAAACAGAGGATTTTAGATGAAGATAATTAGAAGCCTTTTGGCTCTTATGCTGTGTGTAGTTTGCATTTGCTCCCTTGGGGTATGTGCTTTTGCTGAGGAGAAGCCCCAGCTTATAGATCCCGAGGAATTGGAACAGATAACAAAGGATTTCATTAAGGAACATGGACTTAAAGAGGAGTTTTTCTCCGTTGGCTATTGCTACACCGCCACCGGTGATACCTGGTACTTTAATGAGGACAGATGGTACTACAGCGCCAGTACATACAAAGTGCCTCTGATGATGCTGCTTGCAGAGCTTGAGGCCAAGGGTGAGATTACAAGAGAGACTCCCATCAAGAATCTGCCTCTGGGCGAGGCTGAGGAACTTATTCTCACCTATTCCCATAACGATTTTGCTCACCTTATGATGAGCTATTTCGGTACCGAGCCTGAATGCCGCGATTTGTACAAGCAGTATTCCGACCTGCCCGATGATTACTATGTGCCCAATTTCAGAGAGTACAGCTACTTCACCGCAAACTTTCTTACCGATGTGGTAAAGACTCTGTACTATGAAAAGGAGCGCTTCCCCAATATTATTGAGAGCCTGCTTCCCGCTCAGCCCGGACAGTACTTCAAGCGCAATATTACCGACTATGATGTTGCCCAGAAGTATGGTGCGCTTAAAGAGTATAACCACACCACCGGCATTGTTTATACTCCCAACCCCTTCATTCTGACCGTTATGACTGAGTATTGCTCCGGACCTGATGGAGTTATCGGCGCATATGCAAAGCTGATGGAGGAATATACTCTGAAGCTGGATGAGAAGCTGGACGAGTACAACAAGCAGCTGGAAGAGCAGAAAAAGGCTGAAGAAGAGGCTGCAAGACAGGAAGAACTGAGAAAGCAGCAGGAGATGGAAGCCGCTCTGAAAGCAGAAGAGGAAAGATTAACACTTGAGGCCGAGGCTGCAGCTCAGGCTGCCCTTGAAGAAGCTATGGCTTTGGAAGCTGAGGAAGAGAAGAAGGCTGGCGCCCTCATTATTATTGGGGCAGCGGCTGTTGCGCTCAGTTTGCTTGTTGTGGTGCTTATCCGCGCAGGCAAGAAGAAGGCTGCCAGAAGCACTTATACACCCAGACATTAGGATTAGATATGAAGAGAATTTTTGCAATTTTACTTATAGTTGCCATGCTGCTTTGCTGCACAGGCTGCGGTGGCTCGGGCTATGGCGTAAGATCAGTGCAGACTCTTGTGGACCAGGAGTATTCCATTGCCTTCCGCCCCGGTGACACCACATATACTTATATGGCAGCTATGCTCCAGTATCTTGCCTACGAGGGCAAGGTTGATGAGCTTGCTGTGAAGTGGCTTGGCGATAGAATAATTAATTTTGATAAAGACCCCAGCCTGATGGAACAGATCGGCATGCCCGAACCCAAGACCATTATTATTGGTGTGGACATCAACTCCTTCCCAATGGCCTATGTGGCAAACGGCGAATATTGGGGCTTTGATGTGGAGTTGGCTTTGGTTGTGTGCCAGCGCCTCGGCTGGACTCCTATCTTCCAGGCGATTGAGAAGGAAAATGTTTATATTGAGCTGTCCTCCGGCAATATTGACTGTGCCTGGGGCGGCATAGTTCTGGACGATGCTCAGGTTGAAAAGGGTAAGTATGCAAAGTACGGTCCTTATGTGGAAAATGACATAGTCATTGCCGGCAGAAGCAACTCCCGAGTATGGAACAGACTTATGCTCAACGGAAAGAATATGAGCATGCCCTCCACTACTGAGGCTATGGAAGCACTGATGACTGATGAAAAACTGCCTCGTCGCCTTGGACAGGTAACCCGTCTTGCAGGCGGTACGATGGAATGTTTTGAGTATTTGTATCAGGGCAAGTGCGATGTGGTTCTCACCGACAGCACAGCGCTCTACTATTACAACTGCCACTAATAAAAAAAGCACTTGCTTTAAGCAAGTGCTTTTTTTATCTTAAATAAATTGAGTCAAGAAACTGCTTTCCGGTATTGCTTTTGAAAACTTTTTCTTTAAAGCTTTCTATGCCGGATCTATCCAAATTCTTTTCCCCGGCATTTACAAGGAAGTCGGCTTCCAGCAGAAGCTGCCAGTCTGCACCGTCCACAGCTTCGTATGTGTGGTGGTGACAGACAAGGAAAATTACCCTTTCAAGCACTTCGGAGTCAATATCAAACCGGGTGAAAAACTCTCTCAGCAGAGTTTCGCTTTCAAGCTCTTGATAATGTCCTGCGGTGCTGCCGTATTTTTCACGGCAGAGGGGGCAGGCTATATCGTGGACAATGGCGGCAACTTCCAAAATGTTTTGTTCGGCTTCACTGAGATTTTCCAGTTCACCGAGGGATGTGGCAAAGGCATAGACCTTTAAAAAGTGGTTTATGTCAGACAGATTTCCATCAGACAAGGCAATCATTTTGGCGATAATATCAGACTTTTTCATATACATATACTCCAAACTCAAGCTTGGTTTTGAGGTTATTTGCATTTTCTGCCTTTTTCTGATCCTCTGCACCGGTTTTGTAGTAGTAGGGGGTCATCATGAAAAGATCCATAAGTTCCTCCGAGGAGTTAAGCTCAATTTCATAGCAGAGCTGCTGCCGGGCAATTATCTCAAATCCCTCCGCTTCCATGTCCATGGGCGGATT
>RHMF01001944.1_pt1 | contig 10621 bp, 9 predicted proteins | sample 5365151 | NCBI WGS metagenome assembly RHMF01 (sample SAMN10266501, study PRJNA497801) | feces metagenome | isolation source: feces | host: Bos taurus | place: China: Prairie of Fairy Mountain | collected 2017-08-14 | reverse complement strand
TGGATGTGCTGGATGTGGCCTGCGGCACCGGTGTGCTGTTTCCCGACTATCTGCAGCGGCAGGTGGGCAGCATCACCGCCGTGGATATTTCCCCCGAAATGGTGAAGATCGCTGCAGCCAAATATCCACAGGAGAATATCCGGGTGCTTTGCGCCGATGTGGAAAACTGGGAGCCTGAGAACTTGTTTGACTGCATCATGGTCTACAATGCCTTCCCTCATTTTCCCGATCCTGAGGCGTTGATCGCCACCCTCAGCACTTTTTTGAAGCCCGGCGGCACCCTGACGGTTGCCCACGGCATGAGCCGCGCCGCCATCGACCATCACCACGAAGGCACCGCCAGCAAGGTCTCCCGGGGTCTGATGCACGAGGACGAAATGGCCGCCATTTTTGAAAAATACCTGTCCGTTACCGTAAAAATCTCCGACGACCATATGTACCAGGTCACCGGCAAAAAATAAAAAGAGCCGCCCCGGGGCGGCGCTGAATCAGGATGTTTGATCGGCAGAAGGCTTGTCCTTCTGCCGATTTTGTGCCAGGATGGATGCAGTACAAAGCCTCCCTTGTGTAAAGGGAGCCTTTGGGTGCTTCCAGGACGGCCTTCTGACAAAACCTTGTTGCAGGGGTGATTTACACATCCCCCATCAACGCAAAAAACCGCAGCACCGTTTGGTGCTGCGGTTAACTGTTTAGCAAATTGGAATGGATCTGACCAAAAGAAAGATTCTTGGATTTCGTGGCTATATTGTTGTTTACTTAATAAGTTCGTTGAAGGGCTTTATTAACTCGCGGTTATAATAACTGTACTCAATTTTTCCGTAAGTTCCCGTTTTGAGCCATCGGCTTTCACCACTTATAGAACCATAAAACCATAGCAAAAGATTGTATTTGTCTATTTCTCTTGCTTCTTCAGCCTGGTCCTCTGTGAAACAGGTTATGAAGTAGATATAATCGCTGTCGGGATCTTCGGATATACTTGCCTTTATGTAACAGAGCTGTGCGCTTTCGGCTTCATCCTTATGCGTTCCGTGTGTTACGTAATAACCGGCTTCCTCCTCGTATGCCGCTATAATTTTCTCGCAGGTGATTTCCTTTGGCTCGGTGTTGTTGCGGCAAGCCGTAAACGAAAAGCAAAGCAAGAGGAGCAATAAAACGGATATTGTCTTTTTCATATTTTTCCTCTCTTGTGCTTTTAATCGGGCAAGAAGCCGTCAGTTATTTCGTGCGTTATTACCACATCCTCATTGGGCATTGTAAAAATATATTCCCAATAATCAGAATCCGCATGCGTCTGCGTAAGCTTTGTGCCATTAGCATAGAAAGCAAGGTCAGCATCCATAATCGGATGTGTGCGGAGCACCACGGTGTCTCCGGACTTTGCCTTTGCTGGTGCAAAACCGTCCATCAAAAGCTCTGCTGTTCTGTCACTTCCATAGTTTATTGAAAATTCAGAACCTGTATTATCATTTAGGACATAGAAGCCACTAAGGGGTGCTTCTGATTTGTAGCGGATTGTAATTAGAGTGTTATACGAAAAATCCTTCGTTCCGTATTCAAGTGTCTTGGTTTCATAGTCATAAATTGAGATAATGCAAAAAATAGGTTTGCCGTCCTCGTCGACAGTGCCGTCTGAATAAACAAATTTATAAGCGCCGCTAACGTAAAATTCAGGAAGCTCGGTTGCAGGCTCAAAGTAATATGTAGTCAATGCTCCTGCCAAAGTGTCCTTTTGCTCACCCCGTGTTCCGAAATACTTAAAATCCTGCGATTTAAGATATTCAAACACAGCGGCAACAAAGGACTCGCGCTCGGCGGTCGTAAAGCGAACGTAAATATCCTCGTTGTTGTGATTCACATAAGCTTTCGTGATAGGAGGCAAGTCGCCTACAAGACATTCTGTTAGTTTTTCGTCTGAAAACCATGTGTTTGCTTTGTGTGCGCTACTGCACGATGCAAGACAGCATAAGCATAAAACTACCGTCAGGCATAAAGCGAATAACTGTTTCATTCGTCTTACCTCCGTGCAACAAATTCGAGTTTGGCTAACAGAATTATACATCCAGTCAATATAAATGTCAATTCTTCGCAAAAGGTCCGGACTTGCCGGTGCATTTGTACCACAAAAGCGAAATTTTCGACAAAGGACCGTCCGGGAGTCCGGTCCCTACGATAAGACCCGGCAGAGGATGTCTGCCGGGTCAAAAACCTTCTTATGCGTGGTCACCCTTAGGCGGCCCGTTTTATTTCATAAACTTATCGATGGCTTGGCACAGCTCGTCGATGGCGGCTTCATCTCCCGCGGCGACGGCGTCCACCATGCAGTGGCGCAGATGATCCTGCAAAATCACCTTGCCGGTATTGTCCAGAGCAGACCGCACGGCCGCCAGCTGCACCAGCACCTCGGAGCAGTCATGACCGGCTTCCACCATCCGCCGGACCTTCTCCAGGTGGCCGATGGCCCGGGCCAGCCGGTTGAGGACGGCCTTCTGATTTTCGTGGACATGGCCGTGGGAATGGGCGACGCCATGGGCGTGGAGCCAGGCATGGTCATGCGCATGTTCGTGGTCATGCTTGTGTTCGTGTTCGTGGTGATGCTCGCCCATTGCGATCCCTCCCGTAAAAAACTGCTCCTATTATAGGCGATTTTTCCCCGCTTCGCAAGCCCCCAAGGGGGTTATTTGCGGAAAATAAATGTTTTGACAAGTGGGGAACTTCCCTATATAATAAAAGAAAAAATGCAAAGGAGATTTCATTATGCATATTCATCACGATCATGTCGGTCACGGTGCCAACGAGCACACCCATTCCCACACCCACGAGCACACCCATGACGGTGTGACCCACTCCCATGCCCACGACCATGCTCACGAGCATGATTACACCCATGCCCACGAGCATGACCACCTGCACTGCGAAGGCCATGCTCACGACCACGAGCATGGCTGCTGCGGCCACGATCACGACCACGAGCATGGCTGCTGCGGTCACGAGCATGACCATGAGCACGGCTGCTGCGGTCACGAGCATGACCACGAGCACGGCTGCTGCGGCCACGATCACGACCACGAGCACGGCCACTGCCACGGCCATGACCATGGCCACGAACACGGCCATTCCTGCGGCGGTCACGGCTGCTGCGGCGGTCACCGGGAGCACACCCCCATGGAGGAGCTGGTGGCCATGATGAAGTATATGGCAAGCCACAATGCTGCCCATGCCAACGAGCTGGCCCAGCTGGCCCACCAGCTGCAGCACACCGGCAACGCAATGGCCTACGAGCAGGTCATGGCAGCCGTCTCCGACTATGAGAAGGGCAACCTGCGGCTGTCTGCCGTGCTGGCCAGCCTGGAGGTCAAGTAAGATGTGCCTGTCTACTGTGTATAAGAACGTCAAGCAGCCCGATGCTGTGGCCATGCGCAACGTGATGGCCATCGAGTGCAAGGACGGCAACGTGATCCTCACCGACCTGATGGAGCGCCAGGTCACCATTAAGGGCGTACTGGAAAGCGCCAACCTGGTGGACGGCTTCGTCATCGTCCGGGAAACCGAATAAACAAAAACCCTGCCTTTTGGCAGGGTTTTTCTTTTACAGGCCGGCCTGGGCCAGCTGGATATACAGTGCCGCGTCTTTTTCAATCTCGGCCAGCATTTCGGGGCTGACCTCCTTGACGATCTTGGCGGGGCTGCCCAGAATCATGGAGCCGTCGGGGGCATTCATCTTGCCGGTGACCACGGCGCCGGCGCCGATGAGGCAGTTGTTTCCGATCTTTGCACCGGAGAGCACAATGGCACCCATGCCCACCATGCAGTTGTCGCCGATGGTGCAGCCGTGAACGATGGCGCTGTGGCCGACGGTGCAGCGTTTGCCGATGACGGTGTTGTCATGGAGCACGCAATTATCCTGAATGTTGGTGCCGTCTCCCACCACGATGGCGCCGTTGTCGCCCCGCAGCACCGCGCCGTGCCAGATGCTCACATCACGGCCCAGGGTCACATCTCCGGAAATGGAGGCGCTGGGAGAAACAAAGCAGTGCTTTTGCTTCAGGGCAGCCAGGGCGCAGGCGGTCCGGGCGGCCACCTTGGCGTTGTTGTATACCAGGCGGATGTTGGAAGCCAGGCTGTCGCCACCGGTGAGCTCGGCCACACGGGCCAGGAGGAAGGGGGTGGTTGCCTTGCCGCGGATGCCGTTTTCGGTGCATTCGGCAATGGCCCGGTCGATGGCCTCGTCGATGGTTTCTTTGGCCATGGAAAATTCCTCGGGAATGGGATTACACACCAGCATGCCGCCCTTCATGTCCATTTCCTGACCTGCGTGGAAGGCAGTGGCCAGTTCCTCGGGGGTATCGATGCGGTAGTCCACACCGAAACCGGACTGGCGGGTATAGAAGGCGGGCAGTTCGTCTGTGCCGTAGCCGATGACGGGCACACCCTTGGTCTCCAGATATTCCAGGGTCAGACCCAGGTCCAAAATGGATTTTGCGCCGGCGCAGACCACCATCACCGGGGTCTGGGCCAGTTCCTCCAGGTCAGCGGAGATGTCCATGGTGGTTTCTGCGCCACGGTGCACACCGCCAATGCCACCGGTTGCAAAAATCTGGATGCCGGCCATGTGGGCGATGATCATGGTGGTGGCCACGGTGGTGGCACCGTCCTCACCCCGGGCGCACAGCGCCGCCAGGTCCCGGCGGGAGGCCTTGTGGATGGCCTGGCCCTTTTTGCCGAAATATTCGATCTCTTCGGCAGAAAGGCCGGCTTTCAGACGGCCGCCGATGATGGCGATGGTGGCAGGTACAGCGCCGTTGTCCCGGATGATCTGTTCCACCGCAAGGGCGGTCTGTACATTCTGCGGATAGGGCATACCGTGGGAAATAATGGTGGATTCCAGCGCCACCACGGGCTTGCCCTGACGCAGGGCCTCAGCCACTTCGGGCAGAATATCCAGATACTTGTTTTGCAGCATAATCGTTTCTCCTTTGTGTATCGAATCCGTTTGTGAGCCCGGATGCCGTGGCGGCCGCCCTAACCCGGCAGGCCGGTGGCGGCGGTGACCAGAATGCCCAGGTTATCCCGGTAGATCCGGTCGAATTGACTCAGCGGCAGGGGATTGACCCCCTGACCCACCTCAATGGTGTAGCCAGGGCGACGAAAATTCTGAATAAACCAGTCCTTGTAGCCGGCGTAGGCCGACTCCTCCGGCACGTTTGCCAGGGTATAGCCGCTGGTGCGGGCGAAATCCTCGCCCAGGGCCCGGGCGCCGGGGACTTCATAGCCGCCAAACTGCCAGTAGATCTCCTTGCCCTGGCTGTGGTAGGCCAGCACCAGGGCCGGGTCTGTTTCTTCGGTGAATTCTGCCAACGCCCGGCTTTCCTTCTGGGTCAGCGGGGCGCGGCCCACGAAATCCCGGGGGCCGGGGCGGGTAAAGCCCTGGGAAAATTTGATCTGCCTGGCCTGCAGCCACCCGGCCGGGTACTGCAGATTCAGGTCCACGCCCAGCAGATTGGCCTTCCAGCCGTTGGGGAAGGGAATGTCGGGGTAATTGTCCGCAAGTCCCTGGGCGATGGCGTATTCCAGTGAGCCGGGCGGGATCGCACCGGTCACCAGATCCACCCCGTCGGGATTGACCAGCGGCACCAGATAAACGGTGGTGTTGTTTGCGATGGTACTGGCCGGTACGCCGTAGATGCGGCCGCCTTCCTGAATGGCGCGGGCCAGCTCTTCGGCAAATTTCAAAAGGATATAGGCCGTGATCCACTCATTGGCATGGTGGGCGGCGGTGTAGACTACCTTCCGGGGGCCGTTGCCCAGAATCAGCGCGGTCACAGGCCGCCCAAAGGCGGTGGTGGTCAGCGTTTCCGTGCGGAGGAAGGGATAGGTTTTCACCAACTGTGCCATCAGCTGCTGGTTGCGCGCGGATGTGATGGGCACATCGGTTGTTACGATGGGCATAGAATGATCACCTCCGATTATTCTATGCCGCAGTCATATAGCCGGTGCGGTAAATTGTTGTTTACGGGGTGATTGTATTGAAGGGCGGGGGCTTGCTCCCGCCCTACGATAAACAACAATTATCTCACTTATTTTGTTCCAGCCAGATGAGGAGGACGGCAATATCGGCAGGGCTGACACCGGAGATGCGGCCGGCCTGGCCGATGGACATGGGCCGGATGGCGCTCAGCTTTTCCCGGGCCTCCAGCCGAAGACCGGCGATGGCATCGTAATCCATGTTTTCCGGCAGCAGCCGGGATTCTTCTTTCTTGAATTCCTCCACCTGCTTCAGCTGCCGGGAAAGGTAACCGGCATATTTGATCTGAATTTCCACCTCTTCCGTCACCGCAGCCGGCAGTGCCGGGCGGTCCGGGTCAAAGGGGGCGATGTCGGCATAGGAAACGTTGGGCCGACGCAGCAGGTCCGCCAGCCGGGCGGAATTGGCCACCGGGGTAGAATCCCGGCTTTCCAGCATGGCGTTCAGCGCTGCCGAAGCCGGCACACCGCAGGACTCCAGCCGCTGCATTTCCCGCCCCACGGCGGCATATTTTTCTTCCACCTGGGCCAATCTCTCTGCCGGCACCAAACCCACAGCCGCGCCGATATGGGTCAGCCGCTGGTCGGCATTGTCCTGCCGGTGCAGCAGACGGTATTCCGAGCGGCTGGTCATGATGCGGTAGGGCTCTTCCGTGCCCTTGGTCACCAGATCGTCGATCAGCGTGCCGATGTAGCTGGTATCCCGGGTGAGGATCAGAGGATCTTTTCCCTGGATCTTCAGCGCGGCATTGATGCCGGCAATCAGACCCTGGGCGGCGGCTTCTTCATAACCGGAGGAGCCGTTGAACTGGCCCGCACCGTAAAGACCGGCCACAGCCTTGGTCTCCAGCGTGGGCAGCAGGGCGGTGGGGTCGATGCATTCATACTCGATGGCATAAGCAGGGCGCATCATTTCTGCCTTTTCAAGGCCCGGCACCGTGCGGATCATGGCAAGCTGCACATCCTCCGGCAGGCTGGAGGAGAAACCCTGGATGTACATTTCCTCGGTGTCCAGGCCGCAGGGCTCGATGAACAGCTGATGGCGCTCCTTGTCGGCAAAGCGGACCAGTTTGGTCTCGATGCTGGGGCAGTACCGGGGACCCACACCGGAGATGGTGCCGTCATACATGGGGCTGCGGTGCAGATTTTCCCGGATGATCCGGTGGGTTTCGCTGTTGGTGTAGGTCAGATAGCAAACCGCCTGATTAAAGACCGCTCCTTCGGTGCGGAAAGAGAAGGGTTCGGCCTTCTCGTCACCCGGCTGCAGCTCCATCTGGGAAAAGTCGATGCTGCGGCGGTTGATCCGGGGCGGCGTGCCGGTCTTGAACCGGCGCAGGGGCAGGCCCAGATTCCGGAGCTCCTGGGAAAGACCGTGGCTGGCATGCATGCCGTCAGGGCCGGATTCGATCACCACCTCGCCGGTGATGATGGTGCTGTCCAAAAAAGTGCCGGTGGCGATGATGACAGCCTTGGCTTCATAAAGCGCGCCCAGCTGGGTCTGCACACCGCAGGCACGGCCGTTTTCGGTGCAGATCTTCACGATCTGGGCCTGCTTCAGTTCCAGATTTTCCTGCAATTCCAGAGTGTGCTTCATCACCTGCTGGTATTTGCGCCGGTCGGCCTGGGCCCGCAGGGAGTGGACAGCCGGGCCTTTGCCCCGGTTGAGCATCCGGTACTGGATGCAGGATGCGTCCGCGGCTACGCCCATTTCGCCGCCCAAGGCGTCGATCTCCCGCACCAGATGGCCCTTACCGGTGCCGCCGATGGCGGGATTGCAGGGCATATTGCCCACCGCGTCCATATTGATGGTAAAAAGGATGGTGTGACAGCCAAGTCTTGCGGCGGCAAGGGCGGCTTCAATGCCGGCATGCCCCGCGCCAATGACAGCAACGTCACAGCTTCCTGCATGGTAAGTCATAAGGTTCCTCCTTGGAACGGCAAATTGTTGTCTGCGGCGATGTCAATTTGCGACGCAAATTGACCGGCGGGAGCAAGCCCCCCCGCCCTACGATAAACAGCAATTTACGCTTCTTCCTCGTCTGCTTTTTTCTCTTCCTTGGGAAGAACGAAGGGCTTACACACCACTTCGCAGCGGTTGATGGGGGTGCCCAGGGCGTGGAACTTTTCTTCGTAGCCGGTCATAATGCCCACAATGCCGTTTTCGTGGAGATTGCGGGTCAGATTGTTGACCTGCAGGCCGCAGGCCGCAAACTCCTCCACGGAGAACTCGAACAGGGGGGCGTTGTCGGTCTTGTAATGGATCTCGCCGCCGGTGCGGATCACGCGGCAGTACTTGTCCAGGAAGGTGCGGTAGGTCAGGCGGCGCTTGGCGTGTTTCTTCCGGGGCCAGGGGTCGGGGAAGTTGATGAACAGCCGGTCGATCTCAAAACCGTCAAAAATTTCTTCCATCTTTTCCACATCCATGTCGATGTAAAACACATTCTTCAGACCCATGTTCTGGGCCTTTTCCATGGCCACCACCATCGCTTCCCGGCAGCGCTCCACGGCGATCAGCAGCACATCGGGATTTGCCTGGGCGGTTTCAGCGGTGAATTTGCCCTTGCCGCAGCCTACTTCCACCCACAATGCGGTGCAATCCGGCTTCAGGCTGCGCCAGTTTCCCTTCAGCGCGGCCGGGTCGTTGATCCGCAGATCACCGCAAGCCTCCATCCGGGAATCTCGGTTCTTCATTTTACGCATTCTCATATCGGTTTCCTCCAAAGGATTTCAAATTTCAGTTTATCTTACAAATGGAACGTAGGGGCGATGAACTCCAATTTATCAACAATATATTATAACAGAAGCATTGACAACAGTCAAAGAAAAATCATAGCCCTGTGGAAATTTCATCATTTTGTGCAATTTCACTTGACAATCCCCTTTAAGCTAAGTAAAATATATGCGGTATGGTGTACGCTGCCCCAGTGTTTATCTTGTGGGGCACGTTTCATGATAACCGGCTGAAGCCGGGTTTTCGCGATTTACGCCTCGTGGCGTTTGATTTTGCTGTTTTACCGCCTTGTTTTGCGGTTTTATTGCCAATTTAACACATGGGGCTTTTGTCGCGCCCACCCCTTCGGCTATCTATTTATTTTTCAAGAAGGAGGTGCGTTGCGAAATTATGGGAGAAACTTTATCTATTATTTTGATCATTGTGGCTGCTGTAGCAGGCATTGGCGCCGGTTTTGTCTTCGGCATGACCTATCGTAAGAAGGTTGCTGAGCGAGAGATCGGTTCTGCAGAGGCGGAAGCCACCCGTATCATTAACGAAGCCATCCGTAGCGGCGAGAGCAGAAAGAAAGAAATGCTCCTGGAAGCTAAGGACGAGATCCATAAATCGCGCACAGAGCACGAAAAAGAAGTCAAGGAGCGCCGCGCTGAGCTGAGCAAGCAGGAGCGCCGGCTGGAACAGAAGGAAGCCACCCTGGACAAGAAGACCGAAGCCTTCGAGAAGAAGGAAGAGGATCTGGCCAAGAAACTGCAGAAGGTGGCAGAGACCCAGGCCGAGGCCGACCAGGCCAAGGCTGCCCAGCTGCGGGCACTGGAGGTCATCTCCGGTCTGACCCAGGAGCAGGCAAAGCAGCATCTGCTGCAGACCGTGGAGGAGGAAGTCCGCCACGATACCGCCATGAAGATCAAGGAAATCGAGCAGCAGATGAAGGACGAGGCCGACGACAAGGCCCGGGAGATCATCGCCCTGGCCATCCAGCGCTGCGCTGCCGATCATGCTGCCGAGACCACCGTGTCCGTGGTGCCCCTGCCCAACGATGAGATGAAGGGCCGCATCATCGGCCGCGAGGGCCGCAACATCCGCACTTTGGAGACTATCACCGGTGTGGATCTGATCATCGACGATACCCCCGAGGCCATCACCGTGTCCTCTTTCGATCCCGTCCGCCGGGAAATTGCCCGTCTGGCACTGGAGAAGCTGATCGTGGACGGCCGTATCCACCCCACCCGCATCGAGGATATGGTGGAAAAGTCCCGCAAGGAAGTGGAGCGCGTCATCCGCGAGGAAGGCGAGCGCGCTTGCTACGAGACCGGTGTGCACAACCTGAACCCCGAGCTGGTGAAGATCCTGGGCCGCCAGAAGTACCGCACCTCTTACGGTCAGAACGTGCTGAACCACTCCATCGAAGTGTCCCATATCGCAGGCCTCATGGCTGCCGAGCTGGGCGTGGATGTGGCCCTGGCCAAGCGGGCCGGCCTGCTGCATGACCTGGGCAAGTCCATCGACCATGAAGTCGAGGGTAGCCACGTGCAGCTGGGTGCAGATCTGGCCCGGAAGTACAAGGAGAATCCCGTCATCGTCAATGCCATCGAGGCACACCATGGCGATGTGGAGCCCAAGACAGTCATCGCTGTGCTGGTGCAGGCTGCCGACGCAGTCAGCGCTGCCCGTCCCGGCGCCCGCCGCGAGAACGTGGAAAACTATATCCGCCGTCTGCAGAAGCTGGAGGAGCTGACCGGCTCCTGGCCCGGTGTGGACAAGGCCTACGCCATCCAGGCCGGCCGCGAGGTCCGCATCATGGTCAAGCCCGAGGTGGTCACCGAGGACAACATGATCCTGCTGGCCCGGGACATTGCCAAGAAGATCGAA
>RHMF01002358.1_pt1 | contig 10623 bp, 14 predicted proteins | sample 5365151 | NCBI WGS metagenome assembly RHMF01 (sample SAMN10266501, study PRJNA497801) | feces metagenome | isolation source: feces | host: Bos taurus | place: China: Prairie of Fairy Mountain | collected 2017-08-14 | reverse complement strand
TGTGATTTTCGCTGGGGTATCGCCAAGCGGTAAGGCAACGGACTCTGACTCCGTTATCCCTAGGTTCGAATCCTAGTACCCCAGCCAATGCCTATTCACCGGTTCAGTTTTCTGAACCGGTTTTTTATTTTTCTCTTGTCACGCAGTACGTGAACGTGTAAAATATTTGAGGATATTGATTTTAAATATTTTTAAACATATTAAACTAAATGGATGGTGGAAACGTATGACAATTTATATTACCGGTCATAAAAATCCAGATACAGACTCTATTTGTTCTGCACTGGGCTATGCAGCATTAAAAGGCGAAGGCTATGCAGCTGGTCGCTTAGGCAATGTAAATCCGGAGACACAGTTTGTATTAGACCACTTCGGTGTGGCTGCTCCAGAACTGCTGGGTAACATGGCAGGTCAGGAAATTATTCTGGTAGACCATAATGAAGCTGCGCAGAGTGCGGATGGTATTGAAGAAGCAAAAATCCTGGAAATTCTGGATCATCATAAAATCGGCGGTTTAAAAACTTCTGAACCAATTCTGTTCTGCAATGTTCCTGTTGGTTGTACAGCAACAATCGTAACTATGTTCTATAAACAGCAGGGCAAAACTCCGGATGCAAAAACAGCAGGGTTATTATGCTCTGCAATTTTATCTGACTCTCTGGCATTCCGCTCTCCAACCTGCACTGCAGTGGACAAAGCAACTGCACTGGAACTGGCTGAAATTGCAGGTATTGCTGATGTGGAAGCATATGCAAAAGAAATGTTTGTAGCTGGCAGTGAACTGGGCAGTAAAACCGAAAAAGAAATTCTGTATCTGGACTTTAAAAAATTCAGTTCCGGCGAAACCACTTTCGGTGTTGGTCAGGTAAGCTCCATGAGCGGTGAAGAATTGCAGGAATTAAAACCTCGCATGCAGAAATACATGGAAGAAAGTTTTGCAGAACATGGCGCAGATATGCTGTTCTTCATGCTGACTGATATTATGGATGAATCCACTGATTTAATCTACTGCGGTGAAGGTTCTGATGCTGCTGTAAAAGCGGCATTTACATCCGATGCGGAAGACAGAACCTATTTAAAAGGCGTTATGAGCCGTAAAAAACAGATTGTTCCACAGTTAACAGACGCATTAAAATAAAGTTTGTTAAATTTTAAACAAAAAATCACAAAAAACAGTTGCATTTATATAATGTGTCTGCTATAATATGTCTTGTGATTTTCGCTGTGATTTTCGCTGGGGTATCGCCAAGCGGTAAGGCAACGGACTCTGACTCCGTTATCCCTAGGTTCGAATCCTAGTACCCCAGCCAATGTATATAATCCGGTCTAGACTTTGTCTGGACCGGTTTTTTATTTAAAAATTTTTGTTTTTTAGATTGACTTTGCGCAGGAAAGGGCGTATAATACTACTCTGTAAGCGCATGTCGCTGAAACCGCGCGGGCTGGGTTTGAAAACGCAAGCGCGTTACCTAAGTTCAGGCGAGTATTTTGAAGGAGGTGCAGAGGAGAATGTACGCAATTATCGAAACAGGTGGGAAACAGTACAAAGTTCAGGAAGGCGATGTAATCACAGTTGAATTATTACACGCTGAAGCAGGTGAAACTGTAAACATCGACAAAGTATTAATGGTAAACAAAGACGGTAACTTAACCGTAGGTGCTCCATACGTTGCTGGTGCTAAAGTTGAACTGAAAGTTGAAGAAAACGGTAAAGCTCCAAAAATCGTTGTATTCAAATACAAAGCTAAAAAGAACTCCCGTAGAAAAAAAGGTCATCGTCAGCCTTTCACAAAAGCAACTGTAGTAAAAATCGAAGCGTAAGCTAATGATTAAAGTACAGCTTGTAAGAACGGGAAATACCATAGAGGGATTTCAGATATCAGGGCATGCCGGTTATGCTGAACATGGACATGATATCGTATGCGCAGCGGCCTCGTTTCTGGCCATTACTGTGGTGAACAGTCTGGAAGTTCAACTGGGCTGTGAAGGCATTGTAAAAGGCGGAGAAGATGGTTATTTATCCTATCGTCTGCCGGAAGGATTAACTGAAAAGCAGCAGGAAACAGCGCAGATTATTATGCGAACTCTGGAAACAGGGTTTCAGAATCTGAAAGAAGAATATCCCAAATATATTTCTATACAGAATTTGAGAATTAAGGGAGGTGCATCGAAATGATGAAATTAAATCTTCAGTTATTTGCATCTAAAAAAGGGGTAGGTTCTACCAAGAACGGTCGTGACTCCGAATCCAAACGTCTGGGCGCAAAACGTGCTGACGGTCAGTTTGTACTGGCTGGCAACATCCTGTACAGACAGAGAGGTACCAAAATCCATCCAGGTAACAATGTTGGCATTGGTGGCGATGACACTTTATTCGCTAAAGTGGACGGTATCGTTAAATTTGAAAGAAAAGGCAAAGACAAAAAACAGGTTAGTGTATATCCTGTAGCTGAATAATTGCCGGAAATAAAAGGCGGACTGCTTAAGCAGCCCGCCTTTTTTGTATCTATATTACTGTTCCATCTGTTTAGCCAGGAACGAGGCTGCAGTCTCTACCAGTTTCAGCTCCAGCTCACCCATGCGAGTGCCGCTGTTTTTAGTGGCAATGATAACAGTGCCGATAGGATCTCCTTCCGCTACAATAGGTGCCATTACCTGTGAAGTAAAGGTTTTTTCGATGCCGTTATCGGCAGTGCCGCGAAACAGGGTGTGCATGGCCGTATCACCGATGCTGACAGCTTTGCGATCGTCCATGACTTTTTCGGCTGCCATTCCAATTGATTTGCCGATAAAATCTTTTTTAGATGCACCGGCGATTGCGATAATCTGATCACGATCTGTGATAATAGCGATGTGCCCGGTAGCTTCGTAGAGAGAATCGGCATATTCCTGTGCGAATTCTCCCAGTTCTCCAATGGGGGAATATTTTTTTAGAATTACTTCTCCGTCATGGTCTACAAAAATCTCTAACGGGTCACCTTCGCGGATGCGCAATGTGCGTCTGATTTCTTTAGGAATAACGACTCTCCCTAGATCATCAATTCTGCGTACGATGCCTGTTGCTTTCATATGTGAAAACTCCTTTCAAATATTTCCTGCTGTTCGGTTGTTCTGATAGAAAGTATTTGTTATTTCGGAAAAAATATGTGACCTTTTCATCAGTAAAATTTACCTTTGGTGATTTTAGAAATAAAGATTGCCTGTAAAATCCCGTGTGAAGTAATGCGTAAATTGATGAACTATGGTATAATCGGTACGGGAGGAATTCAATATGTCATCGGAAAAAAAAGAACAGAGATTTGATAAGATTGAATTTATAAACCAGCTGGTAATTACGTTAGTAGTGCTTTCGATTGCAACTGCTATAAACTGTATTGTTGTATTTTCGTATGAGAGCACGACAAATGTATCCGGTGTGTTTTTGTTATCGGTTATTATGGTTTCTATGCTGACCGGGCAATATTTCTGGGGGATTCTTAGCGCTGTTTATGGCGTGGTTGCTACCAACTTTTTTTTCATGTATCCGTTTTTTCAATTTACGTTGTCGCTGGATGGCTATCTGTTAACTTTTATTATTATGGCGGTAACTTCGATGATTACCTGTGCCATGACGGTAAATATGCATAACCAGAGAGATATGGCAAAAAATCGAGAAAAAATGGCCTATCTGATGAATGAAATAGACCGTAAGCTGCTGCGTGCAGACACTCGAGAGGAGATCATTGTGCTTCTGATGGAGCACCTCCACATTCAGACGGAGCGGCCGGTGCTGTATCTGGCGCATATGGAAAGTGAATTTATTGTTCTGGATGAACCGGAGATTGCGGAAGAAACTTTCGAAATGCCAGAGCAGCTGGTTAAAATAAAAGAAAAACATATGCCGGAATATTATCGCAATGCCCGTCGGGCGCTGGCAGAAAAACGTATTATCAGGGATGACCTGGACCCGGTAAAGGGAGATGGTATGCTCTGTATGCCGATTTTGTGGCAGGATAAAGTGTTTGGTGTGGCTTGTATTATTTTAGGGGAAGATGCTCTGAATAATGAAATTGAAGAGTATGCGCAGGCGATTATCAACCACTTTGCAATTGCCTTTGATCATCAGGCGCTGCGTGTTATTCAGCAGCAGATTCTGATGGAAAAGCAGGAAGAACAGCTTCGAGGTTCTCTTCTGCGATCTATTTCTCATGATTTGCGTACACCATTAACCAGTATTCTGGGTGCCAGTGGCTTTCTTATGGAAAATGAAGAGCGTATGCAGCCGGAATTGCGCTGGAAGCTATTAAAAGACATTAACGAAGAGGCACACTGGCTGCTTCGTATGATTGAAAATGTTCTTTCGGTAACAAAAATCGGCAATCATAATACAAAACTGAAAAAAATGCTGGAACCGGTAGAGGAGGTTGTTGCGGATTCAATAGCAAGATGTAAAAAATATTATCCGGATTTGAAAATCGACATTCAGCAGCCGGATGACCTGATTATGGTTCCGATGGATCCGGTATTAATTCGTCAGGTGTTAACGAACCTGATCGATAATGCCCATCGCCATGGCAAAAGTAATCAGAAAATTGAATTATCAGTCATGCTGCTGGAGGAGTGGCTGGAAGTTTCGGTTCAGGATTATGGGCCTGGAATGTCGGCAGAAGACTTGCAGCATGTATTTCGCGGGCTGGGACGCCGCAAACAGCGGGAACAGGATTCCAACCGCGGGCTTGGACTTGGAGTATCGATTTGTAAAACAATTGTGGAGGCGCATGACGGACAGCTTATGGCGGAAAATGTTCCCGGCAAAGGCCTGAAAGTGACCTTCCGATTACCAGTAGGGGAGGAAGACTAATTATGAATGGAAATGTTTTGATTATTGAAGATGAGGATGCGATTGTCAATGTGCTGACATCGATGCTGATTGCCAATGAATATATGCCGGTAGTGGCGAAAGACGGTAATCAGGCAATGATGTTGCTTCGCTCTTTTCAGCCGGATGTGATTCTGCTGGATTTAGGACTGCCGGATGTGGATGGCAAAGAACTGATGAAACAGTTTAGTCAGATGCACACCTGTCCAGTACTGGTTGTGTCCGCACGTGATAATGAGCAGGAAAAAGTGGAACTGCTGGATTTAGGAGCGCATGACTATATTACAAAACCGTTTGGTACATCGGAACTGCTGGCTCGTATTCGTGTAGCGTTGAGAAATCGTTCGGGCAGTGAAGAAAAAGAAATGGTGAACCATAATATTTACTGCTGTGGAAAGCTGCGTATTGATATGGAAAAACATGTTGTAATGCTGGATAATGAACGGGTGCATTTAACAAAAAATGAGTTACGCATTATTGAACTTCTGGGTCGGAATCCGGGCAAAGTGCTGACTTATGATTATCTGATCAAGGATATCTGGGGTGCGGATATGCCGGAAAATAACCGGATTCTGCGCGTGAATATGGCGAATATTCGTCGTAAACTGGAAGAAAATCCATCTGAACCGAAATATATTATTACAGAAATTGGCGTTGGGTATCGTCTTGCTGATGAAACGTATTTTACTAGCTGATATGGCAGAGTGTTAGCAAAAATACATGAGTCAGTGGATGAGTAATAGAAAAATATTGTTGTTTTATTATAAAATGCAAAAAAGGAGAATCTTAAATAGGATTCTCCTTTTTTATTTTTAGGAGCTAAATAATTTGCATGCAGCGTATATAGTAAATATTATGCAAATTAAAAAAACGCTAAGAAAATTTACAAACAATATAATTTATATTGACATTTTCTTAACATATATTATAATATAATAAAAATGTGAAATAGCTATATAATGCATATTTTATGAAATATGTGAATTAGAGAACATTGTACAAATAATATAATATGTTATTTAATTTAGCAAAATCTTAACATGGTGATAGCATGAAGAATATGTAGACTTTGTTTCTTTCCTGTGAACTATTATTTTGGGATTCTGTCAGGATGTACTGCTCCGAAAAGCGCGCAATGGAAGTACATATTAAGGCATGATTCATAAATTCTATTCTTTTTTTAGACAAGGGGGTTTTACTTATGGCTGAAAACAAAAACTTACAACCTCAGGACGACGCGGTCGTTGCTGAAAAATTCCAGTGGTCTGACCTTTATAAAAAAGAGGACTGGTGGGCAATCTGGCTGGGTTTCACTATTATTTTTGCAGGTATTATTTCTACTGTAACAGGGGCATTTAAATTTAGTGCTGTTAAATTCTCCACATGGGGTAATGCAGATGCTCCTACATTCCTGTCTAACATGACACCAGACTATTTTGCATCCTTACTGTTTACCTATGCAGTATTAGTGATTCTGTTTAGTATCGGCGTATTCTTTATGGGCAAAGACGTAAAAAAATTCGTGATTGCTTTCACAGGTCTGTTTGTACTGTCCTGGATTGCATACATCTTTGCAGCACAGGCTACACTGAAAAACTACGTAGAATATGCTTTCTGGGCATTGGTAGTTGGTCTGTTAATCTGTAACACTATTGGGACTCCTGAATGGCTGAAACCAGCTATTATTGGTGAGTATTATGTAAAAACCGGTCTGGTAGTAATGGGTGCGGAAGTACTGTTCGCTAACATTACTAACTTCGGTATCTATGGTCTGGCAATCGCATGGTTTGTAACACCGGTTGTTATTATCTTCATGTGGCTGTTCGGTACTAAATTCCTGAAAATGGTTTCTAAACCAATGGTTATCGTTATTGCAACTGCAACATCTGTATGTGGTGTATCCGCTGCTATTGCTGCGGCTGCTGCATCCGGTGCAAAACGTAATGACTTAACATTCGCAATCGGTCTGTCCTTAATGTTTACTGTTCTGATGATGGTATTCATGCCAATCGGTATCAAGGCTGTTGGTATGGATCCTATGGTCGGCGGTGCATGGATCGGCGGTACTGTTGACTCTACCGGTGCGGTAGTTCTGGCAGGGGAAGCGTTAGGTCCTGTAGGTGGTCAGGTGGCTGCTCTGGTTAAAATGATTCAGAATATTCTGATTGGTTTCATTGCTCTGGCAATTTCTATTTTCTTTGCTATGAAAGTTGACACCAATGCAGATGGCGGCAAAGTAGGTGCAGACGAAATCTGGCACAGATTCCCTAAATTCATTATTGGTTTCTTTGCAGCTTCCGTACTGTTCTCCTTCGTAATTATGCCAACATTTGGTTCTGAAACATACAGTGCAATTCTGAAAACATTCAGCAACTTTAAAGGCTGGTGCTTCTGCTTAACCTTTACTGCTATCGGTCTGGAATCCAACTTCAAAGAAATGATGTACTACATGCAGGGCGGTAAACCATTAACACTGTACGTAGTAGGTCAGACATTCAACCTGGTTCTGACACTGTTAGTAGCTTGGATTATGCTGAGCGGCAACTTCTTCCCAATTCCAGATATCACTACTGTATAAATTCTGTCGGTAAGTTCAAAATTATCTGATATAATGAAATAACAGAGAAAACATATAGATTCTGAATAGGGAGTGACTTCAAATGCGAGATGAAACACGTGAAAAGATTGTTACCGTTATGAACCGTATTACCATTGTGATCTGCTGCTGCGCGCTGGTGACTGCTATTTATCTGGCTTCACAGGATGCAGGTTTAATTGATGGAACATTCGGTCCTGGTGCATATTATTATTCAGATATTCCAGGCTGGGAGAAAATCTTCCTCAGTGAGTCTACATGGCATCTAGGGTTCGAGAATCCGGTAGCAGCTTACGGTTTCTTTGTCATCTGGGGTCTGGTTAGTTTTAAAGGCTTACTGTGGCTGGATAAAAAGCTGAAATAGTTTTTTATATTCGGCTGACAAAATAGTATGCTGAAAGCAAAGAAAGCAAACATGAGAGCTGCGGATTTTCCGCAGCTCTATTTTTTATAAAAGCGAGTCTGTTACATAAAATTAAAAATAAAGTCAGGAGATGAAGGTATGGAAGCGATTATGATTACAGGCGGTATTGTGATGAGCAGTTTACTGTGTGTGTTTGCCTCATTACGAAACGGCGGCGAAGTATTGGAAAATACGATTCCTATGCTGTTATGTCAGTTTTATATTATGGTGGCATCGTTATTATACCTGGCGGTGCTGGCAGATGGTGTGATGACAAGAACCCTGGGAATGGTTATACTGGTATTGGGTGCGGCACCAGCTGTGCTGAAAAAATCCAGTTTTCAAGGGGCGCGTTATTGCATAGCATTAGGTGCAACCCTGACAGCATGTGCAATGATGTTTTAATAGAATAGTGCGGTAGACAAAAGTGAAAAGAACTGGTATTATGGAAAGCACAGACAGGGAGGTGCATGCAAAATGGATGTGAAGACAATGATTACAGGTATGATTGCTCTGCTTGTTATCGTTGGAATGGCGGCGCTGTTTGCTGCGGTAACATTCGGGCGTCAGTATCAGGCTGGCGGTACAAAAAAACAGAAATATATTTGTGTAGGTTGTACGGTAGCTGCATTTGTATGTATCGTAACAGCGGTCCAGATTCTGTTAATGTTCCGGGTTGTACTGTTTGGCGCATAAAAGTATGAAAAAAGGCGTTACTGTATGATGAAATGAAAGAATAGCGGGAGGAGTAGATAACGACCATGAATCCAGTAGTATTTGTAACAATGAGTGAGGAAGTGATCCTGCTTTTAACACTTGGTATAATGTTTTGCAGTATTCTGTGTGTGTTTGCGGCACTGCGCAATAATGGGGCAGTTCTGGAAAATGTGGTAATGATGCTGCTGTGTCAGGCGTTTATTCTTCTGGCAGCGATGATGCATCTTGGTACCGGGCCGGATACCATTGTATCCCGGGTAATGGGTATGGTAACGCTTGCTATGGGGATTGCGCCGATTGTAATTAGAAAAACAAGTTTCCAGGGAGCACGCTATTGTGTAGCCTTCGGGGCATTGATGGCGGCCTGTACTATGTTTCTGGTGAAATGAGATGGATTTTAAGCAATAATAAGAAGCAGAAAGAGCTACCGGAGGACATCCGATAGCTCTGATTTGTATTATGTAACAATGTTTTGTTTACAATACAATTATCTAAACTTAAAACAGCAGTAACGAGAAGGTGGCCAGTAAAGCTCCCGTTACAATACAATAACGGGTTTTTTGAAAGTTGTCTCTTCGCATAATGGCTGAAAGGATAGCAGTTATGCCTATTGCCATCCCGATTATACGAATTAGCACTGTTTGTGCTATAGTGATAATAAATAAACCGACCATCACCAGAAAAAACTGGCAAGCCGATATCACGATTATATTATTGAGTATGTTACCATCATTGCGCATTGCTGCCGCGACACACAATAAGCTCCACAGCACGATACCCGTTTTAACAAGAAATACCACCGACTCATCTTGTAACATCGTTTCGATACCTGTCATACTTCATCCTCCTAGTGATGTGTTTTGTTTCAAGCTGATGCTTTAAAAAAAGGCTGTGAACCAGGTTCACAGCCTTTTGTGTTTGATTACGCAATGTTTCAGTTGTGACCAATTTGGCAGTGTTTAATTTTTACAGTTTTTTATCCAACCATAAAAACGCTTTCCATAAAAAAGCACCCCATGCAACAAAAGCAATTGCAAAGATAACCGGATAGTCGGTATTGCATGTAATATGTCCCTCAGGCCAGAAGATTTTTTCCCAGCCAGGAATATCGGTATAATAATATGCACCCGGACCCCAGTCCATCCCTTCAATCAGTCCCAGATTGTTATACATTACATAGATGGCACTAATTGCACCTATAAAGAAAAGTACCCATGCAATACGGGCCCCATATTTTGACAGTTTATCGTCCTGCATGAAGTTTCCTCCCTTGTAATTCCATTAAGCGTACATCGCCAGGTCAGGGATTGGGAAGAATACGCCGCTTAATAAGATCCAACATACCAGTAAGGACAGAACTAAACTAAATACCTGACCTACTACGTATAAAATCATTGGTTTACCGCCAGCCATCTGTTCAGCCATATCTTTGAAGTTTGTTTCCAGACCGATAGACATAAATGCTAAGCAGAAGCACCAGCCTTTAAAGTTTTTAAAGGTATTCAGAATTGCAGATGTTGTTTCGGTACCATACATTGGTTCTACAACGAAGGAGAACAGGCAACTTGCTGCAACGAAACCTAAAATGAATTTAGGGAAACGATGCCAGATTTCGCTTGGCCCGATAGTTGCTTCAGAACCACGGTCTACACGAGTTGCAAAGAAAATAGCAATTGCAAATGCGATGAAACCGATCAGAATGTTCTGAATCATTTTAACCAGAGCAGCTACCTGTGCACCAACATCACCCAGAGCTTCCCCTGCCAGTACTACTGCACCGGTAGAGTCTACAGTACCGCCAATCCACGCGCCACCAACCATTTCGCTGATGCCGGCTGCTTTGATGATCCATGGCATACCAACCATCATTGCTACAGTAAACATCAGAGACAGACCGATTGCAAATGTCAGGTCTTCTTTTTTCGCTTTACAAGCTGCTGCTGCTGCGATAGCCGCACTGGTACCGCAAACGGATGTTGCAGCTGCAATAACCATTACCATGGATTTATTGGCCATTTTTAAGAATTTTGTACCAAACAGCCACATGAA
>RHMF01001637.1_pt1 | contig 10623 bp, 16 predicted proteins | sample 5365151 | NCBI WGS metagenome assembly RHMF01 (sample SAMN10266501, study PRJNA497801) | feces metagenome | isolation source: feces | host: Bos taurus | place: China: Prairie of Fairy Mountain | collected 2017-08-14 | reverse complement strand
TGGGGGCTTGGGGGCTGGGCTGCTGGGCTGCTGCGCTGCTGGGCTGCTGGGCTGCTGGGCTGCTGGGCTGCTTGGGGGCTTCGGCGGCTCTGTGCTTGCGCGCTTTGGGGGGCGGTGGCGGCGGGCCTGGCCTAACGGCCATTTTTTAGTTAGATGGCCCGCCGCCACTCGCCCCCCAATCTCGCAAGCACTGGTACCCAAAAACCCCCAAAAAAACTTCTATTGCCGTTAAAAATACCGGCAATAGCTTTTTTGGGGGTTTTTGGGTACCATTTTGAGCCGCCGAAGCCCCCAAGCAGCCCAGCAGCCCAGCAGCCCAGCAGCCCAGCAGCGGCGCAGCAGCCCAGCAGCCCAGCCCCCAAGCCCCCAAGCAGCCCAGCAGCCCAGCAGCCCAGCAGCCAAGCCCCCAAGCAGCTTTTTTGTCTGTGGTGGGGGGTGGGGGTTGGGGGGTTGTGCCCCCCTTTCCCTTCCTCCTTTAGCTTGCTTTTGCCAGTTTGGTGCCCTTTCTCGCTTTCAGTCCCTTTTTTAGGTCTGGCAGTGGCATCGTCCGTTCGCCGCTTAGACTGTCGTAGAATATTTCTGTGGGGTCTGTTAGTTCTGTCTCGGGGTGTTCTGACTGTAACCAGTGGTAAAAGTGGTGTAGCGTTAGTGTGCGCCTTAGTATGCTTACTGTTGCTCTCTTCTGCTGTGCCTGCCAGGTCTCGTACATTATTATTCCAGTGCTTGGCATGTTGCTCCAGCGTACCGTCTCGCCTGTTGTCGGGTTTAGGAGGTACTTCTTCGCGAATCTTACGAAGCTTACCAGGTCTTGTCTAGCTATCCTGGCTATCTTCGCTCCCTGCTCGTCTTTGCAGTGTCTGTAATAGATGTAGCGTGCGTAGCCTTCTACGTGATTGGTGTTCTGTGCTGTTCTTTTCATCTTTTTAGTGCCCTTCCGGGTCTTGGGGTTTAGTTTGTATTATGTTACTTTCTATGATGCAAAGGTACGAAAAAGTATTGACATTTGCAAATATTTTCCGTTAAAATGTCTTTACATTCCGTTAAGAAATGTTAAGACATTTCGCTTCGTCTCTTACCCCTTATTATAGTTACTTAGTAGCATATGTTCTGTCTCGTGTCAGCGAAAACGGGGGTGTTCCCCCGCGCCCCCCTTAACCGCCTGCGGCGGCAAAAAAAAACAGGAGGACTTTGTAGCCCCCCTGCTATCATTCTTCGTAGTCACCTATTGGTTCTACTGGGTCGTGTTCGTCCGCTTCTTCTACCTTTGCCTTTCGTTCTATCTGCTTCTTGTACTTCATTAGCAGGTTGTTTATCAGCCTGCCTTTGTTACTGATACCGTCCATGAAGTCTTTCAGTTCGTTGTCTAGTCTGAACGACATCATTTTTTGACTACTGCCCTCACCGCGTTTGGTGTAGTCGCGGCGTTCGCTTGTGCGCTCGTATGCGCCCTTCTTTTCTTTTTGATTTTCCATGATGTTTGTTTGTTTTAGAATTGATATTGATTATAGAGCCTCTGTGTGCTCTTGTTTGATAGTTCTGCATATATTTGGGTGGTCTCTACTTTTGTGTGCCCTAGAAGCTTGCTAATGGCTTCTATCGGCATTCCTGCGTTAAGTGCCGATGTTGCCATTGTATGCCGTAGTCTGTGTGGGGTCGTGTGACCCGTGTATGGATATAGTGCATCTTCGATTATCTGCCGCCACTGTCTTTGACTGTAGGCTGATAGTAGCAACTTGTCGCTGCTCGTCTGGGTATGCTCTAGCAGCTTGTTTACGCGCCTGCCGTAGTACACAGTTCGCTCTTTTGCTCCCTTTCCAGATATTCTTATACTGTTTGTCTCTCTGTCGATGTCGCTCATGCGAATGTTCAGGCATTCGCTTATTCTCACTCCGGTTTCTATCATGATGGCAATAGCTGTAGCTGCTTCTTTGTCTATGCCTGGTTGATGCTCGCTTTGCAAGTATATATCTATCTCGCTCAGGTCGCTTATCTTAGGCAGGCTCTTCTTTATCTTCGGACGCTGGCAGTATTGACTAGCATTCCTTTCTAGCATCCCTCGATGAAACGCCCACTTCATTACACCCTTTAGTGCAGACAGCCGCCTGTTTATTGTCGTAGCTGCTAGTCCAGTTTGATGCATGTCGCTCACCCAGCAGTCAATATCCTGCTGACTTACCTTTGACCACCGAAGGCCGCGTTCTCTTGCCCATCTTACCCACTCGCTCAGGTCGCGTCTGTAGCCGTTCACTGTGTCCGTGCTATAGTTTCTCACAGTCTCTATGTACTCTAGATATTCGCGTATCATACTCGTTCCTCCTGTCTTTTGTTCTTTTGGATATTTTATTTAGTAGGGGAGGGGTTGCGCCCCCTCCTGTTTTTATACCATGCTATCTATGATTATCTTTATGCCATATTTTTTCAGAATATTGTTAGTGTCTTCTATAGCTTCTTGTTCCATTTCGCAGTATGATTGATAGTAGCGTGACGATTCGGGAAATTCATCCATGTACTTACGGTATCTTTCTATATCATCTATGTTACTGAGTATTCCTGCCATATCCTTTGTAGATACTCCATTCTCGATGAACTCATGCAGTAGATTTTTGATTGACTCTTTCATATTCTCTCTGACCCTTTTCTTATCGGTGGTCTACCGTTCTTAGTGATTATTGATATGTTACTTTCTATGATGCAAAGGTACAAAAAAGTATTGACATTACCAAACATTTTATGCTAAAATGTCTTAACATTACGTTAAAGAATGTCAATACATTCCGAAACCAAACCACACCCCGACCGCCCACCCCTACATCCCAACTCACGCACACACACCCACACGCGCCGCACACAACCCTCGCAGAATCCACCGTGCGCGTCCCTGTCTTACACACTCACATACACACTTTCTCACCCGACCCGATGCACCCACCACACCCCGACCGCCCACCCCTGCATCCCAGCTCACGCACACACACCCACTCGCGCCGCCAACCTCCCTTGGAGAATCTACCGTGCTTATCCCTGTCTTACACACTCACATACACACTTTCTCACCCGACCCGATGCACCCACCACACCCCGACCGCCCACCCCTACATCCCAGCTCACGCACACACACCCACACGCGCCGCACACAACCCTCGCAGAATCCACCGTGCGCGTCCCTGTCTCGATTTTTCCAAGGCACTCATTTTCGCTTGCTCCGCTTCCTCAACGATTCCTCCCCAACCTCTCTTTTTCCCAAAATCGAGTTAGATGCGGTTCTCTAGCACCCTCTCAACACAGTTAAACTTTACTCGCGTCTGTTAAACATTACTAACAATTTTCTGTTAATTCGCATTAACACTTAACGCAAATTAACTTAACCGCTCCCCCTCCGCTCTAGCTCCGCTCCCCCTCCGCTCTTGCACCGTAAACCAAAAATTTGTACCTTTGCCCACGTTGAAACAGCTTTCTTTCATTCTATTATTAATTAAAAGTTTACCACTATGGCAAAAGCTACAGGCCTCACAGGCAATTTCAAAGGCAAGGTTGGCAACATTGTTGGCTACCAGCTGAAGAACAGCAACAACAAAGTTACGTTGGGCGTGCGCACATACGTAGCAGAAGTATCTAACCCCAAGACCGAACTCCAGGCTATCCAGCGTATGAAGATGGCTCCGGCTATCAACTTCTACCGCCAGCTACAGGAGATTCTGGACAACGCATGGCAGGGCACGAAGTACGGCACCAAGAGCCGTCAGTATTTCATGTCACTCGCCATGAAGCAGTCCACCGGCATCCCCTTCATTGTCAAGGGTGATAAGAAGTTCTACCCAGGCGAGTACCCTGTGGCAGTAGGAAGCATTCCTTCTCAGGAATTTACTTCGTTAGCTTCTACCAACGTAAACCCGACTAGTATCAAATACCAAGATACAACTACGGTGTTCGGTACTTTCTCGCAGGATCTAATTGATTCTAATCTGGGGTTGCGTAACGGTGATAAAATCACTGTTATCATGGTGTTGAAAAAAGATAATGGTGATTATGTTCCTATGTTCGCTTCTGTGAATTTAGACATAGCATCTACTGAGAGTGTTGATAATGTTATGTCTGCTGCTGGAATCAATTATGATTTTGAAAGCAACATTATCAATCTGGGCATTTTAAACGTACAGGGTGATTTTGTTGCTGGTGCAATCATCATTTCTCGCCTCGACACCACCGGCGTTACCCCTCAGTGGCAGCGTAGCAACAGTGTTATGACCTGCTCCGACACCTACAAGGCCGACTTGATGGGCACAGAGAAATACGCAGCTGCCATCGCCTCGTACATGGCATCGGGCAACTACAGCAGCGACTGGTATCTCAATATCGGTCTCACTGGCTCCACCCCAACGACTGAATCCGGCAACGGAGGCGGCGGCGGTGGCGATGATGAGCCACCCATCAACCCCTAATAATCATCGAGCGGGGAGGGGCTTCTCCCTCCCCTCTCTTTTCTTCACCTTCTAATTCGTAACTATTATGGCTAAAGCGATTTCCTTTATAGGTAACTTTAAGGGCAAGGTTGGTAACCTTGTGGGATATCAGCTGCGCAACAGCAACAACGCTGTAACGCAGGGCATTCGCGCATATGTTGCCGAGGTCTCTAACCCCAAGACCGAACCGCAGGCCATCCAGCGTATGAAGATGGCCCCTGCCGTCAACTTCTACCGCCAACTATCGACTATCCTCGATAATGCTTGGCAGGGTCAGAAGTACGGCACGCGCTCGCGTCAATATTACATGGGTCTTGCCATGCGTCAGGTTTCGGGCATCCCCTTCATCCCGAAGGGCGAGAAACGATTCTTCCCCGGTCTCTACCCAGTCGCACAAGGTGCTCTTCCTTCTGTGTTCGTTTCAAGCGTAGACAGTGAGGGCTACCTAGTCACCTCTCTTGTCACTGCTTTTAATGGCAGCAAGTGGGGCAGTTTCTCACAGGAACTTGTCAACAAAAACTATGGTATTCGCAATGGTGACCGTATCACTATTATACAGGTTATCCAGACTGCACAGGGCGAATTCATTCCGGCATATACTTGGGTAAGGGTAAACACCGAATCAGAAGATCCTTATACTACTGTCCTGGGTAATTCTAATCTAGCCTACAAAAAGACTAATGATAAGGTCTCTTTCCGCATTGCTAAGAACGATTCAGATACGGTTATTGGTGGTGCCATCATCATTAGCCGACTGGTAGTCGCCGGTCGCTATCCGCAGTGGCTTCGTTCTAATAGTGTGATGTTCTGTATTGATTCTTACAAGGCATCGTTCATGGGTACTACTGCTTATGAAGCTGCACTTGCTTCATACATGGATAATACTGACTATTCTTCTGATTGGTATCTGAACCTCGGTCTAGTCAGTCAGCCTACTACCATCCCAGCAGGTGACAGTTCACTTTCGATAGTGTCGCGCGATAACATCAATGTTCCGTCTCTTGGTGGCAACAACTATTTAGTAGGTGTTGCTGTAATGTCTGACGGCACACACCGTGCTTTGCGCTCTATTTCTTCTGGAGGATATATAGTCTACCTAAACGCAGGTGTCTATTACATTAACGATTCTGCCTTAGCTGACAGTTCTAACCTTTCAAAGATACAGGTAGTTGACAGTGCTGTAACTGGCTGGCTCAATGTTCAGGTTGATTCTAATGATGATGATATTCCAATAATTAACGGTTAACAACTATGTGGATAAAGCACCCAAACAACCGCATCGCGGTCTACGTGCCCGATTCTCCCAAACAGGGTAGGGCAGAGGTTCAGGCTTCAGAGCCTGCCAAGAAATCTAGTAAGAAATCCTCTAAGAAGTCCTAATCATGCTCATTCCGCGTCATAGACTTCTCGAACGCTCAATAGCCACTGCTTCCTTCATGGTGGCAGTGGCTTTAGCTTTCACCTCGCTTATCATCAGCCGCGACCACGACATAGCATCGGGCTGCATGATGGTGATAGCACAGTTTCTCACCCTGTGCGCTACTATCCTGGGTATCGACTACAAATTTGCAACTCATGGCACAGACATTACCGCGGGGCATACGGAATCGTAACCCCCTCAACATAAAGAAATCCGCAAACCGCTGGAAGGGCAAAGTGACACCATCCACCGACAAAGTCTTTGAACAGTTCGAACACCCCCTTTGGGGCATCCGTGCGGCCTTTATCATCATCCGCACATATCTCTCGCCAAAGTACCGCTGCAAGACCGTAGCAGACGTAATCAGCCGCTTCGCGCCCTCATCTGAGAACAACACAGCAGCCTACGTCCGTGCTGTCTGCCAACGCTCAGGAATCACTCCTACGGAGCAACTTCGCTTCAACGACCGCGACCAGATGTGCCGCCTACTTCATGCGATGGCATGGCACGAAAACGGACAGGAAATTACCATCCAATCTTTTTATGATGCTTATGACTTGGTTTAGTTTCACTACTGGAACGATTAGTAGATATGTTATTATTTTTCTAATTAGTTGTACCACGGCCTGCCGCTCTAACCGTGTCGTAGAAGATACCGTGAAGGGGACATCGGCAGGCTCTTTTTTTCATGCCAGCAGCGGCCAGTTGATGATTATCCGCAAGCCATCCCTAACGCTCCCAATCAACCCAAATACGCAGCTCCCAACAAACAAACAGGCTCCTGGTTCCTCCAAACCGTCAACACCATGTACAGTTGACACAACCCTTATTATCTGGAACACCTCAGACACCGCTGCTGCCACCACAGACTACAACCAAAACACCCGGCATGAGGTACAGACCGAACGTAGCAGTGTGTCCGATGTCATGCGCGAAGTGCTAGAGACGGTCGTTATACTGATACTCCTGGTTGCAATCCTCGCTATGATAATCTTTATCATCAAGACCCTCGTATTCAGATAGAGTCCGGCAGAATTCCGGCATGCCCTTTACGTAAAATTTACGTTAGATTTTCGTTAAAGGGTGTAAAAAAATTTTTTTATTCTCTCACTAGTTCGTATTTTTGCCATCGCTAAGGATAAGGGGCAACGCAGAGGTGCGACCTCCGAACGTAGGCACGACGGTTCAGCAGAACTTTGTGAAGTCGGGAGCAGCGTTTTTTTAAACCTCGCCCGGCTTTTTTCTATCTTCTTCACATTCCCGAATTCGGACAGAATCGGCAGTATGATAAGTAGAAATCGACATTCACAACTGTAAATTGCCACCGTTTTTTACGATAACCACCTCCACAAAGTTCAATTTTATGATTAACAAATCTGATTTCGAGACTTGGCGAAAGTCTCATGAACCACGACCCGAGGTCGCCGGTTTAATGCACTTCCACAGGTGCAGCGATGCCCTTTACGAGGACATCAGAAACTTCTTACGCGAAATTTGCCACCGCCGAATTGAATGCGGTCAGCGTCAAATTCGCATCGTTCCCACTCAATCTCTCATTGAATCATGCTTTCTCTTCTGTGACGAAATGGATACTGCCTACATGCATCCCAGGAGCACTTCTGCTAAATTCAGATTTTTGCGCAATTTTTCCCCTTGCTAACCAGAGCAACGTACAAAAACCTAACATTTTGAGACATGACACAATTTGAGAAAGAGACATCATCGACAGAACTTTTTTCTGTGTTGATTAAGTTTACGGTCGTATTCATGGCCTTCATTATCGCATCTTACATTAACGCCCAAGAGGGCATAATTTATTAACCAAAAATTTACAATCATGTTTAAAGGACAAATTATCGGAAACCTCGGCACAGATGCCGAACTCCGCGTACACAACGAGAACAAGTTTATTTCCTTCAAGGTAGCCAACAGCGACCGTTACACCGCGCAGGATGGTACAGTTCACGAGACACTTCAGTGGATTAGTGTCACGTGGAACGGTGACGGCGGCAAGCTTCTGCCGTACCTCAAAAAGGGCGTGAAAGTGTACGTCACTGGCTCACTCACAATCGGTACTTACTCGTCCCCCAAGGAAAGGCGCATCCTTCCGGACATCAATCTACGTGCAGACTACATCGAGTTATGCGGAGGTACGAGCGATGAGATACCCAGGCGCATCGTAGATGCTAATGGCGTTCTTCACGATGTATTCAAAGCCTACTACATCGACCGAAAAGACATTCCCGAAAAGGGCGACTTGCAGATGATGGGCGAGAGGTCGGGTTCATACCTGGTTGACCAGTACGGTTATGTGCATGCAGTCAAGCCCGAACAGCAGCCAGCCGATGCACCGCAGACGCAAGAACCTGCTCAGATCAAAGCTGAATCGAAACCAAAAGACGCTTAGAAATGAATTATCTCATGGCAGAATACACTAGCAACATCAAAAAGAGAGCCGCACAGGTTGCGGACTCTCTTTTGTCAGAAGGATACAGGTTGATGCACGAAACCGATTTTGACGGTTATCATTACATGTACCTTCGACATTCATCCAATGGTAATCGGATGAACATAATGTACAAAGAGGATTCTATATACCTGCAAAAGAACGGTCATGTAGTAAAAGTTATCTATGCTAAAGTTTGAATGGAAATTCGACAAAGCAGAAGATGGCCGCTGCATCAACCTTGACTGGTTAGAAGTGTACTGTACAGAGAGCCACGAAACATACCCTTACAATGCTGCTTACTACACATCGAAAGGGTATTTAGTGCGTGAGCGCGACTACGGTACCCGACAGTACAAGGAGATGTTCACGGTACTTGATGCCGAAGGCTTCGCTTTCTGCGAGATAAGGCGTGCGCCGGTAAGTAGCGATTCCGCTCAATGTAAGGTTGGTATGTACGACCCATACAGTTGTCACATCAAACTCGCAAACCGCTATTGCTACCATCCGCAAGCTGTACGCATATTCTCCGATTTCCTCAACGAGCATAAATATTCTGTAAACCGTATATTCCGACTTGATATAGCACTAGACTTCACGAAGTTTGACAAAGGCGATGACCCCAACGATGTGATGAAACGATACGTATCTGGTAGATATACTAAAATCAACCAGGGTACGCTAACAGCCCATGCGCGAGACACTTGGGAATCACGTAACTGGAACTCTCTTTCGTGGGGCAGTGAGAAATCGATGGTATCTACGAAGTTCTACGAGAAATCTTTGGAACTGAAACAGTCGAAGGATAAACCGTATATACGCTATGCATGGCAGTGTGCAGGGCTTGTAGATGATTACAACGAACTTTGCAAGATAGTCGATGGTGAGAAGACATACCCGAAAATATATCGCGTAGAGTTTTCCATCAGAAGCAGTGCGCGGGGTTGGTTCGTGGTAGAAGACTGCAACGGTAACAAGCAGAAAAAGCTAGTTCGCGGTCATACCCTGGCTGATTATGAGACGCGCCTGCAGCTGCTTGAATCCTTCGCCTCTCTGTCCTACTACTACTTCCACTTCAAGAAGTATGTGGAAGGTGTACGAAAAGACAGATGCGAAGATAAAGTGCTCTTCGACTTTGGTCTCAATCACAAGCCATATCGCATAGACCATCTCATGAACGACACTCCGAAATCTACACCGCTGGAACGACTTCGTAAGCAACTAGAACTCTACAGGCTCCTACACCTCACAGCAGACAACCGCGAAGCGATAAACCTGCTCTTGCACGACATCGACCGACTCATGGTCTCTCAATCGATGTCCGACCCATACGACAAACGAGAATCACTGATACTCCAACAGCTGATAGCACTCCGTATGTCGAAACTCTCTAACCGTCCACTGGAAAAGGACATGCAACTGATTCAACAGCTTCTAAACATTCAAGACGATTTATTTTAAAACCCAACAACTATGCAACAAACAATCAAGACACCGCACGATGTCGTACAAATTCTAATCGATATCATTGCTACCCACGAGAATAAATTTGCTATCTACACTAAATATTACAAACAATCAAAGGCAATAAGGGTCTCAATAGTTACTCGAAAATACTTGTATGATTGCTTATACGACCTTCATGGAAGGATAGCAGAAATAACTAGGAAAAAGAACCATTACAAGGTAAATGGAGAAATCCTCAAAGCCTGCACTTTCAAAGTCTTTGATGATTTAACAAGCTTCGTTAGTATAGACATTTCAGAGGTAAAAAGAAAGGTCATTATTCTCTGAATTCCTGCCTAAGGCACAGCGGTACAGTAGTTCCGCTGTGCGATTTCCAAACGCTAAAGCACCTAACTCCCTGCCACAGGCACTTTTAGAGAGATTCTCTCACGCATACGGGCACGCACACACATAAAACGCAATTATGATTACACCCAAAGACATCAACATACTCATAGCATGTGAAGAAAGTCAAGCCGAATGTTTGGCTTTTCGTCACAGAGGCTTCAATGCTTTTTCGTGCGAAATGGGGAAGATATATCCTCGATGAATTGAACCACACCGAAAACCCTTGAAGCCTATCCACCCCTAACCATGTCGAACAAAAACACCCAATATTAGAATATCAAACGCATCAAACATGAAACAAACTCAAACGGAATCTGCCACCTCGCCTGTAGGCGTGGTGGCTTGTGGTATTTACAAAAAAGCTGCTTGGGGGCTTGGCTGCTGGGCTGCTGGGCTGCTGGGCTGCTTGGGGGCTTGGGGGCTGGGCTGCTGGGCTGCTGCGC
>RHMF01001523.1_pt1 | contig 10626 bp, 15 predicted proteins | sample 5365151 | NCBI WGS metagenome assembly RHMF01 (sample SAMN10266501, study PRJNA497801) | feces metagenome | isolation source: feces | host: Bos taurus | place: China: Prairie of Fairy Mountain | collected 2017-08-14 | reverse complement strand
ACCCGTGTGTAATATCGTTGATTTTATATGTAATATCATTGATTTTATACATAATATCGTTGATTTTATGTAATAGAGCTAGCCTTGTGTATATTTTATTATTTTATAATGCAAATTCCTACATATCCGTTTGTAGTGCATTTGTATCTAGCAGTATTATCTGTTAGTAAAATATTTTTATTGTAAACATCTTGTGCATATAATATTAAATCATCATCTGATGCCATGTCTTTTATACATAAGCTGCTTTCATGGATTACAGGAAGGTTTTCAAATTTAATGTTATTCTTAAGTGAAAGCTTTCTGATACTCGTGTTTACACATGACATATAGTTATCTACAATTACATTTTGATATCCTGTTATTCCATAATCGTAATTAATATTTGTGGTTGAGTTGCTATAGCTATTTGTGTTTGCGTAAGCATCAAATGTTCCATATGTGTTAAAGCCATATGGATTATAAGAGGTTGTGGAATTATGTGAACCATATAAATTGGTTCGTGAGTTTCCTGTTGTTGTTGTGTTTATAGAGCTAATTCCAGTTTTTCCCCAAATTGGGACGGTTTTCTGTGTTTGCCAGTGGTCTTTTTGAATATCTATTGTCGCAACATAATCAACTTTTTTTAGTTTATTGTTTGCTATTTTTTCTGTTGCTTCAGTCATTGTTATTGTCTTTGCATTGTAATTGCTTAAAGTGTTTTTTAATAAGTTAGCAAGTCTAGAATTGGTTACGCTACCACCTTTTTCCAATACAACAACGCTTTTGCCAGTTATACTCTCTCCAGTATTTCTTGATATATAATGATAATAGGGAGTTTGGCAACCACAAAGCATGAAAACTAAAAATAAATTAAGTTTTTTATTTTTCATTTTTTTTCTCCTTTACACTCTCCGTCCGTTAAGGATATAAACCACTTTACCTATGATTTTAACCTCTCCTACATCTGCGGTAATATCAGAGTAGGTTGGGTTGTCGGACTTAATAACAACATTAGATAATCCTGATTGTAAGCGTTTAACTGCTAATCCTGTTATCAATTTTACTAAATATATACCGTCAGAGCTTATATAATTGTTGGAAGTATCTACCCAAACCCAATCTCCATCATCAATGGTTGGCTTCATACTATCACCTTGAACTCTTAACATTCTTAAATTTTCTGGATTAGATGAGGTAATAGACTTAAACTCAGCAATTGGCAATCTCCAATGACCACAAGTCTTTTCTGGTAAATTATCGATACCATCACCACAGCAAGCAGTTGCATCTATCATTTCGATAGTTACTTCATCTTTTCTAAATACTGATGTGATTTTGCTTGCAATGGCAGACACTCCCTCTATGTGAGTAGGGACAAAAGGAGAATCAAGCATATTTGGAGATAGTTCCTGCTCATTAATGTTAAGTATTTTAGCAATGGCTTTTCTATCTTCTTCTTTTAAGTATAGAGGAAAACCACTCTTTATATATTGTTGTATGTATTGATGTCCTCTGCCTATTGCTAAAGAAACTTGTCTATAATTCATGCCTCTTTCAGTAATTGCTTTATCAAGAAAAGCCCTTATTTCCTCCGCTTTTGTCATTAATATTCTCCTGCCTTAACCTCATATACTTATTATATACTAAAAATAATATATGTGCAAATACTGTTTTTAGTATTGACTTTATACTAATATTAGTATATTTATCTTACAGGAGGTAAGAAAATGAATGAATTCCTAAAAAAAATAGAAGACTTTCTAAACAGAACAGGAATGAGTGCTACTAATTTAGGTATTAAAGCAATCAATAGTCCTACTTTTGTTTTTGATGTGAGAAACGGAAGGCAATGTTTAGATAGCACTAAAGAAAAAATCTTAGATTTCATTGAAAACTATAAGGAATAAGTGAATGAAGTGGGTAGTTAATGGGGAACTATACAGCTCTAAGAACTCTAGACAGATTGTTGTTGCTGGCAATGGCAGAAGATACGTTGTTAAATCTGACGTTGCCAAGAGTGATGAGGTATCCCTATGTAACAGACTACTCCAGATAAGAGGTTCATTCCTCACAGTCGCTGAAAAGCACGAAAAACCCTATCAATTAGTTTTCAAAATCTATCGCAAAACAAAAAGAAAGTTCGACTACATCAATATCATTCAAAACCTATGTGACTGCATGGTTAAGGTAGGCTTATTGGATGATGACAATGCAAACGAGCTATTACCAATCTTTGAAGCCTATGAGGTTTCACCAGAAAAACCCAGAGTAGAAATTTGGTTTAAGGAGTGACTATGAAATACCAAGAAACAAGACAATCAATTACACAGTGGTCTGTTGAAACATTTCCAGACTTAACTTCTGATATGCAAGAAAAAAAGCTAAAGGAAGAAGTAAGAGAAGAAGAAAAAGCAAAAAATACAGACCGTTGGCTTAGTGAAATGGCTGACGTTTACATTGTAGCATCTATTCTCTGGGAAAGATTTTACAATCCTTTAGGTAGATTGGCTCTTGATTGGGTTGAGATGCATCCTGAATACAAAGAGATAAGAAAAGCTGTTGATGAGAAAATGGTAATTAACCGTGCTAGAAAATGGCACATCAACAAGAACGGAGTTTACCACCATTGATTAAGCAACTTTATACGAGACTAATCTTCTGGCTAATGAGGAAGAAAATAAAGCATCTAGAAAACAAAGTAAAAAAGGCAAAAAGAAAATGAACTGGTTCAAAATTGAGTTTAACGATGTGTTCTTAAACGGGCTAACTTCTGCTGAAGTTGGATGCGTTGTTAAATACAAATGTGCTTTGCAACAACATAATTGTAAAGAGTTATCAGAGAAGCAATTGAAGTCAATTTTTAATTCAAGAGAATTAAAGTTTGTTCGAAAATATTTCAATCTTTGTTCAGAGTTTGCTCAAAGCTCGTCTGAAGTTTGTAACGAGTTTGCTCAAAGTTTGTCTGAAGTTTGTTCAAAAAAAGATAGTAAAAACAAAGAGGTAAGTAATATATATAATAATATATATAATAATATACCAGAAAAGAAAGAAAAGAAAGATATAACCCCCCTTAGTATGTCCCCCCTTGAAAGGGTGGACGACACACAACTTGATTTGGAAGAAGCGATAAAAAAGACCAAGAGGTTTGTTAAGCCAACAATTGCCGAGATACAGGATTACTGCCGAGAGCGGAACAAGTCCGTTGATGCGGAGAGGTTTTGGAACTTCTACGAAAGCAAGGGCTGGAAAGTAGGTAAAAACCCGATGAAAGATTGGAGGGCAGCGGTGTGCAACTGGGCAAAAGACACATCTCCGGTGGCTCAAGAGAGTTATCATCCAGTGATAGACCACGAAAAGCTAAAACAAGCTACATCAATTGCTGAATTAACCAAGCAACGACTGATGGAACAAGCAAAGTTGAAGTATGGAGCATAGAGAATGGTTAAAGAACATCTGGACTATATCGACAAGCAAGAGTGCGAACGCCGTGGATTTGTTCGAGGTGCTGATGGACTTTACTACAAACGCAACACTTTGGAAATCATCTACGAGGAGACTAACTGGTTGCAACCACACGCAAACGATACTTACAACGCACTGAACAGATTTACTGCTGGCAAGAGATTGTCAAAGGATTACCTCAAATCAGGCAAGGAAACCTGCAGAGCTAATGACCTTGAAAAGGTTAGGGTGGATGGTTGTGGTGGTTTTCACACTCCTGAGTGGATGGAAGATGCAGAGGATAGATATCTCAAGGCAATGAGAGCATTGCCAATAGAGGCGAGACCTGTTGTTTACAGAGTGTGCTGTGAGGATAAGCCAATTCTAAAGGACAAGGCGGTTATTTTAAGAATTGGGCTTGATTGTTTGATTAGGCATTATTTTTGGGGATTGTGATGAAAGCAATAGAGAAAGAATTAGATAGTCTGATACAGAAATGGGCCTGCAAGCAAAGGAGCTATATCTCTTTTAAGACTGCAGAGTGCGGACATCATTACATTCACAGGAATTGCAAATTACTAAGATGGGACACCAACAACATAATACCATTAACTATTGATGAGCACACACGTCATCATTCTGGTTTGTTAAATATAGAAATACACAATCCATTCAAAGAGCAGTATTTAATTAATATGAAGAACAAGCAATATAAAGACTATTTGCTAGAAAACGGTTTAACCGAAGATGAATACCTAAAAGAAAGAAAAAAAGCTTTACTTGAGATGTTAAAATAAAAAAATTTATTATTACCCCTAGTAAAATGCATAAAGGTAACTATATCTTTTGTACAAAGCAAGAAAGTGAGGTAAAAAATGATTGATGCTATTGTTGTATACTATCTATCTGTCTTTGCCTACGGTATTTATTCATCTTACTCCAGAGGGGTGAATAATGCGTCTATTTCTTTGGCTATAGCTCTGGAAATACCGGTTATTGGTCGCATGATTGATATCTGGTAGTTATAATCTCCTCTTAATTGTTGACAAGGACAGCCATCTGTAAAAGGGTGGCTGTTTCTTTTTTTTGTGTATAAAAAAATAGTACTTGACTTTATCCACAGGGTAAATTAGTATTTAGCTATGATGAAATAAGTGTATGTAGAGTTCATCATTTAAACCCGTTAACCGCGAATGCCCTTTCGTGGTTTTTTTTGTATCCAGTAGGTTATTTATCGGAAGTCGGTAGGAAGTATTCTTGCCGGCTTTTTTTTGTTTGAGGTGTTCATATGGAAAAAGAACAAGAGACTAAAGTAGTAACAATAGGCAAAGGCGAGATAACATGGGATTAACTCCAAAACAAGAGAAGTTCTGCCAAAACATTGTTAAAGGTATGTCTCAAGCTGATGCATATAGAGATGTTTACAATACCGAAAATATGAAAGAAGAAACTATTTGGAGTGAGTCATGTAGAATGATGAATAACCCCAAGGTTACCGCAAGGGTTAAAGAACTAACTGAAGTTACTGTAAAAGACATTAAATACGAAATAGAAGACTGCTTTAGAGAAACAGACGAGATATTACAGCTTGCTAAAATGACTGACAACTTGCAAATTATGTTAAAGGCTGTAGAGCAAAAGGGCAAGCTAAAGGGATTATTTAAGGATAAAGTTGATTTGTCTGGATCTCTGGCAATCAAAACAGCTTTAGTGGAGTATATCGATGGAGACAGCGAAGATAAGAATTCCTAGAGTATTCTCTCCACTACTCAGAGAAAGCTGGCGATATAAATTTTATTATGGTGGTCGTGCTGGCGGTAAGTCTTTTGGATTTGCTGATAGCTTGCTTATGAAAGGCAGAGAAACAAAGATATTTGTTGCTTGTGTTCGTGAAATACAAGACTCAATAAAGGACTCTGTTCATAAACTATTAAGTGACCGCATTAATTATTATGAGCTGAATGACTATAAAGTTTATGAAGACCGCATTGATAACATTATTACTGGTACTCGTATTATTTTTAAGGGTTTAAGAGACCAAAATGCTCAAAACATTAAATCTCTTGAGGGTGTTGATATTTGTTGGATAGAAGAGGCACAGACTATAACAAAGAAGTCATGGGATGTTTTAGACCCTACTATTCGTAAAGATGGTTCTGAGATATGGATATCTATGAACCGTAAAGAAGAAAATGACGCATTGTGGAAAATATTGGCGGCCAACCCTGATGAACGTACATTAGTGCGTAAAGTTAATTACTATGATAATCCTTTCTGTCCTGAGGAGATTAAAATTCAGGCGGAAAAGTGCAAAGAGCGAGATTATGACGATTATTGTCATATTTGGTTGGGCGAACCAATGGCACAAGGTGATTATAAGTTAATTAACTCTCAAACAGTAAGAGAGGCTATGGAGCCTAAAATGGATAGTTCAACCTCTCCATTGGTTATAGGTCTGGATATAGCGCGAGCAGGAAGCGACAAGAGCGTATTCTGCTTTAGAAAGGGTAGATACTGCTATAAATTGCATGCGGTTAAAGGTTTTGATACGGTAGAAATAGCCGATTTAACCACGAGATTTATCAGAGACCACCACCCACAAAGGGTATTTCTTGATTTAGGAAATAGTGGAGCAGGGGTTTATGATATTCTTACTCACAGAGGATACGGAGAAATTGTAAGAGGTATAAACTTTGGTGGTAAAGCTATCCAGAGCGACCGTTACAAGAATAAACGTGCTGAAATGTGGGACAGTGTTAATCAGTGGCTTCGAGGCGATTTGCCTGTTCAATTACCTGATGATGAAGAGTTATTTGATGAGCTTTGTGCTATTGAGAGAGTTAAGGTAGCACAAGACCAATTACAATTAGAAGATAAAGAAGAATTTAAAAAACGTGTCGGACGTTCGCCAGATAAAGCCGATGCGTTAGCTTTGACTTTTGCCGAGCCTGTTTTCGATATTGGGAGACCAAGATTGTATGGAAACGGAATGGTTACAGTTGAAGATATGTTTATGGATAACACACAAAGGAGCAATAGTGAATGGTAAAAGCAATAATGGATAGAGTTTTTATTCGTTTAGATAAGGCGGAGAAAAAAACAGAGGGTGGAATTATCTTAACAGAAAACCATGAGGACGAGAAAACAATCGGCGTTGTGGAATCTGTTGGAGAAGAAGTTACCTGTGTTAAAGCTGGAGACAGAGTATTGTTTCATGTGTTTGATGAATTACCAACCTATGACCCTGATGTCGTAGTTGTAAGACAAAATAGTTTACTTGGAGTATTTGTTGATGATTGAGCAAGAAGAAAGCAAACGCGAAGAGATTGAGTCTTGGTTAAAGAAGCTTGAGACTGCAGAAAAGAAGTGGCAAGATTACCATGATTTAATAGAAGAAATTCGTGCATATTACAAAAACGACAAGAAAAAGAACAAACAGAATATATTTTGGTCTTCAATCGAAACATTGAAGCCTTTTTTATACTTTAAGCAGCCAAAGCCTTATATTGAACGTAAAGAAAAGACTGCAAATCCCGTATCTCACTTGGCTTGCAAGATAATTGAGAAAGCTCTTGACTGGAACTTGTCTCAATTTGATTTTGATGGCGTTATGAAATATGTGCGTAACGACTATTTGCTATCTGGAATGGGTATTTGTTTTGAAAAATATAAGCCAACTTTCAAGAGGATAGAGCAAGAAGTTCAAGGTTTTGATAAACAAGGTAATATTGTAATTGAAATAATGGAAGCTGAGGTTCTTGATAGTGAGAGCGTTGAGACATTGTATATTGACCCAGTTGACTTTTTCGCAGATAGCGACAAGGTTGGTATTTGGGAGGATTGCACATGGTTTGCAAGAGTTATACATATGACACGCCAAGAAGTTATAGAGCAATTTGGTGAAGAGTTTGAGATTTACTTGGTTGACACTGACGAGGAAAAAGACCGAAAGAAACAAACTAAAGTGTATGAGATTTTTGATAAGGCGTCTAAAAAGACGCTTTATTTGTGTAAAGACGTTATTGGTAAATTCTTAAAGGAAACTGATGATGTTTTGAAGGTGTCAGGCTTTTATCCAATGCCAAAACCTTTAATGGCAACCACTACAAATGACAGCTTAGTTCCTGTTCCAGATTATTCTGAAATCAAGGCAATGCTTGATGAGCTTGATGGAATTACATTGCGCATGCGTAAGACAATGCAAGCATTAAAGGTTTCAGGAGCATATGATAATAGTTTTCCTGAACTAAAGAACATCCTAGATAAAGAAGTATCTTTAGTTAGCCTTAGTGATTTTGCTAAACTAAAAGAATCTGGTGGTATTCAGGGAATTATAGACTTTATGCCTATAGAGCAATACATTACTGCTTTGCAGGCATTAACAGCTGAAAGACAAGACGTTATCGCTAGAATTTATGAAATTACCGGCGTTAGCGATATAATGAGGGGTAATAGCGACCCTAACGAAACAGCGACAGCGGTTAAGAAAAAGACAAACTTTGGTACTTTACGCAACCAAGACCGCCAAAACAACATGCAAAGATTTATTTCTGATTTGTTGAAGATAAAGGCAGAGATTATTTGTGAGCAATTTACAGATGAAACATTAATTGGGTTCTTAAGTGAAGAAGAAAGACAAAACCAACCATTAGTAATGGCTGCTATTGAATTGCTTAAGAATGATAAAATGCGTGGCATGGTTTTGGGTATTGAAACAGATACAACCTTAACAGATGGGACTGATGGCGAAAAAATAATAGAAGCTGTTACTACAATCCACAACATGATTACTCAATCTTTTCAGGTTGTTTCAACTCAACCAATGCTTATGGGTATTTATCGTAAGATGATTGAGGCTGTAATAGTATCTTTGCCTAACGCAAGACAATTTGAACCAGTATTAGAGGATGCATTTAATTCAATACAACAGCAATTAATGGCACCTCAACCTCAACAGCCAAATCCAGAGCTTATCAAGATACAAAACCAAGCTCAGAAAGACCAAGCTGAAGTAGCTATTAAGAAAGAGCAAAATCAAATCAAGAGAGAAGAGTTGCTTCTTAAGAAGACTATTGAGGACAATAAAGTAGCAATGACAAACAAGGAAGCCGACATGCAATACGACCTAAAAAATAAGGAGATTGCAGCAGGAATTGCAACATCTTCAAATATTACAACAGGATATGTGAGAGGTTTCTAATGTTTCAAGAGTTTATTCTGCCAAATGGCAAAGTTGCGGAGAGCAATGCCGATGTTGATGCATATTTGCGTGAATCAGGAGCTGTTTTGGCAGGAGATTACGGTGCAGAGTACATAAAAAACGCTCAGTACAAAAGAGAAAAAGCTTATCGAGCTGAGATGTTCGATGACTTCGTTCAAGAATATAAAAAAAGGATATGGAATGAGTGAAATCAGAGATGATTTAGAAAGTGCGTTTTCTTCGGCTGAAGAGCAAAGCGAAGCGCAAAACAACAGTAACGTAATTGAAGAACATTCAGATAGCCAACCAACTGCAGAGGTTGACGAATGGATGGACGCTCCAAACAGTTACACAAATGAATATAAAGAAACCTTTAAGACTTTACCTCAAAACTGGAGGAAATACCTTACAGAGAGAGAAAAACAGGTTGAAAAAGGTTTTTCCGACTTTGGAAACAAGGTCAACGCATATAAGTGGAGTGATAACCTTTATAATGAACGCCAAGAGCGTTTAGCAAAGGCAGGTTTTAACAATGCTCGTGAATATACAGAGTATCTTACTCAAATAGACGATGCATTAAGTAAAGACCCGACTTCGGCAATTAAGGCTATTGCAGAGGCTTATGGAATTAACAATTTAACTGAAACTTCAAACGTAACTCAAGACAGCGTAATTGAAAGACGTCTTCAAGAGATGCAGACAATGCTACGCAACCAAGAGGATTACATTAGAGGACAGCAAATTCAAAAGGCAAATCAGGCTGTAGCAGAGTTTTCTGGTGCAAAAGATGACAACGGCAACCTCAAACATCCATTTTTTGATGATGTTAGAGAGCAGATGGTTGGATATCTTAGCAAAGAAGTATGCCAAGGACTTGATGATGCTTATGAGTTAGCTATCTATGCCAATCCAAATGTTAGAGCTAAGCTTATTGCTGAACAAACACAAAAAAGCTTAAATTCTAAGGTTGTGCAGGCTGAAAAAGCTAAAGAAGCAGGATTTACTCCTAAGGCTAAGTCTACACCAACTCCTAAAGCTACCGAGACAATTCGTGATGATATTGAGGCTGCGTTTGCTCAATTTGGAGAATAATAATGGGAAATCCTAATTATAATGATATTTTCACTACTACAATCGAAAATCGTAGTAAAAAATTAGCTGATAACGTTACTAAGAACAACGCTCTTTTATCTCGTTTGTCAGCTAAAGGCAAAATCCGTCCTATCGATGGCGGTTCTAAAATTGTTGAAGAGTTAGAATATGGCGAAGGCGATATGATTTGGTATGGTGGATATGACACTATTACTGACTCTCATCCTCAACTATTTTCTGCTGCTGAATATGCAATGAAACTTTGCGCTGTTCCAGTTTCTATATCTGGTGAAGATATGTTGAAAAACAGCGGTAGAGAACAAATGATTAATTTGTTTGAAAAACGCATTGCTAACGCTGAAAAAACATTAGCAAACAGCATTGGAGCTGCTTTGTATTCTGATGGTACAGGACATTCTGGTAAAGAAATCGGTGGTTTACAGTTGTTAGTTGCTGATGCTCCAACATCTGGTACAGTAGGTGGTATTAATCGTGCTGCTTCTGGTAACGAATTTTGGCGCAACCAAGCTAAAACAGCTGAAGCTGCCTTGACTCCTGAAACAATCCGTCAAGCAATGGATGCTATGTACTTAGCTTGTACTCGTGGAACTGATAAGCCTGACCTTATCGTTGCTAACGATGCCATGTATGGCTTGTATGAAGCTTCTTTAACTCCATTACAACGCTTTACAGACCCTAAAGTTGCTGAAGCAGGTTTCACAACTTTAAAATTCAAAGGTGCTGATGTTATCTTTGATGGTGGACAAGGTGGTGCTTGCCCAGCTAAACATATGTACTTCTTGAACACTGATTACTTGTATTTACGTCCTCACAAAGATCGCAACTTCAAAGTTATTGGTGGAGATAGAATGGCTGTAAATCAAGATGCTATTTATAAAATCATCGGTTGG
>RHMF01001522.1_pt1 | contig 10627 bp, 9 predicted proteins | sample 5365151 | NCBI WGS metagenome assembly RHMF01 (sample SAMN10266501, study PRJNA497801) | feces metagenome | isolation source: feces | host: Bos taurus | place: China: Prairie of Fairy Mountain | collected 2017-08-14 | reverse complement strand
TATTGGCATTATATATGTACCACCGAAATATGAGCCATAAGCCATCCATAATCTTCCTTCTGCATCATAGAAAACAGCAGGGTCAATACAGTTGGGATAAACTGTATCATCATAATCACCATTTTCATTAAACCAAGGAGCATTTTTAATATCTTTGATTTTCAATAAACCATTTTTAAATAACTCTGATATGTTTGTAAATGAATAATGTAAAGAGTTTACTCTTGAATAATATTTTCCGTTATTTGTTTTGTTATTGAAACCTGAATAAACAATGCAATCTTCATATTCATAAGGACCTTCAATATTATCACTTGTCGCAAACCAGATAACAGAACCGGTTGTACCCCAGACAGAACTGGATGCATAATAGCAATACTTACCCATTTTTTCGTTGTAAATAACATCAGCAGCCCAAATGTTAGTTTGCCAGTTTGACTCATCATAATTATTGACTTGTTGGTATGCATCAGTCCAACTGAAAGGTTCGTTTAATGTCTTTCTTAAGGTACTGCCATATGGCACAAGCAGTCTGTTGTTATCGTTTACGCCACACGCAAAACTTGTCCAGTTAATCAAATCATCACTTTTTGCTGCACATCCGTGAGTACCGAAAATATAATATGTTCCGTCTTTATTCTGAATAGCTGAAGGGTCGTGAATACTTATTCTTCCGTTTCCAACCTCACAAGAACCTGAACCCATAATTTCATACTCCTTTGCAGTAATTTTTTCAGCATCAGGGATACCGAAAAGAGAAGAGAAAAAGCAAACAAGTGCGACAAAAAATGAAATAATCTTGTTTGTAATAACTGTCATTAAAACTGCTCCTTGGATTTGTATATTTTATTATATTATATCGTATCTTTTTATCGACTTCAATACAAAATCGTTAGTTAACAATTTACAAAGCATATCACGAGTGATATAATGATATTAATCGTGAGATAGTTATACTTGTTGAAAAAATCTTATCAATCCAAATCAAAAAACATCAAATACATATGGTGCGTTTTGTAAAGCTGAAAACAAACAATAAATATATAATTGTAATTATGCTTTACTTATTAAAGGTGGTACTTTTATGCAGAAAAAACGGAATATTTTATTCATAGTTACCGATGACCAAAGATGGGACACAATTCATGCTCTTGGGAATAAAGAAATCATTACGCCAAATCTTGATAAACTATCAAGAAGAGGTATGTCCTTTGTCCGTGCTCATATAGCAGGAGGCACTTGTGGTGCTGTTTGTATGCCAAGTCGAGCTATGGTTATGTCAGGTCGAAATCCGTTTCATCTTGAAGAATTAGGCGGAAATATCCCTCCTGAACATAAAACTCTTGCTGAAACATTTAAAAATAACGGATATGAAACTATTGGTCTTGGTAAATGGCACAATGGTTGTCCTGCATATGCACGAAGCTTTACTCAGGGTGCAAAAATCTTCTTTGGTGGAATGTGGGACCATTGGAATGTGCCCACTTGCAGATATGACCCGACAGGTAAATATGATAATGTAATCAATTTTGTGGTGGATTTTTATAACGATAATCATCCGCAATCACAGCATTGTGATGAGTTTGACCCGGGAAAACACTCAAGTACCTTACTTACAGATTCTGCTATCGAGATGCTCAATAAAAATGTCAATAAAGATAAACCATTCTTTATGTATTTAGCATATTTAGCACCTCACGACCCACGAACAATGCCTGACGAATTCCGTCAGATGTACAATCCTGATGAAATTACATTGCCTCCAAATTTTCAACAGATTATTGATACAAATTATCCTCTTATGGTCCATCGTGATGAGCATCTTGCATCATATCCACGAGAAGAAGGCGAAATAAAACGCCATATTGCAGAGTATTTTGCAATGATAACTCACTTGGATTTCGAAATCGGCAGATTGCTTGATGCTTTACACGAATCAGGTGAAGAGGATAACACAATTATTGTGTTCACAGGGGATAATGGTCTTGCGGTCGGTCAACATGGTTGGTTAGGTAAAGAGGATATTTATGAGCATGGTGTTCGTATTCCTCTTATTATGGCAGGACCCGGAATTGCACAAAACACACGAAACGATGCTTATGTGTATCTTTATGACATATTCCCGACACTTTGTGAGAAAGTTGGCATTGATATTCCTGATTCTGTTGACGGTAAGAGTTTTGCGCATTTGTTAGATGGTGAACATGGCGAAAACTTCCGTGATGAGTTATATTTGATTTTTGATAAGTTTGTCCGTGGCGTTAAAGACGATAATTATAAACTTATCGAATATAGAAATGGTGATAATGAGGAAGATAAATGGACTTTCCTCTATGATATAAAAAATGACCCGTGGGAAACTGAAAATCTTGCAAATAACGAAGAATATAAGGAAAAAGTTGATGAAATGAGAGAAAAAATCCTCAGACATCGTGATAATTGGGAAGAACAATCACATCCGTGGGGCGTAGATTTTTGGAATAGATTTTAACTGAAAGGATTGTTTTTATGTATAATATAGATTTTGGTAAAAGCGGAATAAAAGTGCCTACAATTGCTGTAGGTTGTATGAGAATAAGTGATATGAATGAAAAAGAGGTATCTGCATTTGTGGATACAGCATTGAGCTTCGGTGCTAACTTCTTTGACCATGCTGACATTTATGGTGGTGGTAAAAGTGAAGAGGTTTTTGGTAAAGCTATTTCACCATCAATGCGAGAAAATGTTATAATCAAGACAAAATGTGGCATCCGTAAAGGTATGTTTGATTTTTCTTATGACCATATTGTAAATTCCGTTGACGGAAGCCTCAAAAGACTTGGTACGGAATATATTGATGTGCTTCTTCTTCATCGACCGGATGCACTTATGGAGCCTGATGAAGTAGCAAAGGCATTTGACTACTTGAAAACTGCAGGAAAAGTTCGTCATTTCGGTGTTTCAAATCAGAATCCATATCAAATGCAGCTTTTACAGAATTCAATAGATATGCCACTTTGTGCAAATCAGTTGCAGTTTGGTGTAATGCATACACCAATGATACAGTCAGGAATAAATGTTAATATGTATAATGAGTCAGGGGTAAATCGTGATGGTGGTGTACTTGATTTCTGCCGTCTTAATAAGATTACTATTCAACCTTGGTCACCAATGCAATATGGTTTCTTTAAAGGCTGTTTTGTTGACAATGAAAAATTCCCTGAACTGAACGATACACTTCAAAAAATCGGTGATAAGTATGGGGTGTCAAAAACAACAGTGGCTTTTGCCTGGATTCTTCGACATCCGGCAAAAATGCAACCTGTAACAGGTACAACAAATCTTACACGACTCAGTGATTGCTTGAAAGCAAGTGATGTTAAAATAACTCGTGAAGAATGGTACGAGATATATCGTGCAGCAGGCAATATCTTACCATAAGCGAATCAGCCCATCAAGCAATCACTTGGGCTAAGGGAAGTTTGTTTATGCTTAAAAATAATGAAAGTTTAGTTATAAAATGCAAAAAAATTTGATAAATATATTGTTTTGACTGTATTTTCAAATTGACATTTAGTTCATATTGTGTTAAAATTTAATATAAAAATTTTATTGTGTCTTTTTGTGTTTTTTTTAGAAAAACACAATTAATTGTAATCTAAAAATCATAATTTTGTTAGTGGAAACAGGAGAGATATGGTTAATGGAGTCAGCGAATAAAAGTTTTAAAGATTATTATGTAATTGACTTTGCTCATATTACTAAAGCATTAATTCAAAAAGCGTGGGCAATTATTCTCGCAGCGGTTTTAACAGCTGCAATAGGTTTTTCAGCAGCGGCATTTTTTATTGAGCCTTTGTATTCATCGAGTGTAAGATTGTATGTTAACAATAGTTCACTTTCTCTTGGCAGTGCGGGTTTGTCAATCAGTTCATCAGAAATCACAGCTGCACAAAGTCTTGTAAGAACGTATATTGTTATCTTAAAGGACCAGACAACACTTGAAAAAGTTATTGAGAAAGCAGAATTATCATATACTTTTGAAGAACTTTATAGTATGATTGACGCTTATTCAGTTGATGATACTGAAGTTATGAAGGTTGTCATTACGTCGAAAGACCCGTATGAAGCAGCAAAAATAGCAAATTGTATTGCTGATGTTCTTCAAATAAGAATTGCTGAAATTATTAAGGGTACTTCTATGGAGGTTGTAGGTTATGCAACTCCTAATCTCCATAAAATTTCACCAAGTATAACAAAATATACTGCAATAGGTTTTATGCTTGGTTTCTTATTATCAACAATTGTTGTCATTATTATGGCACTGGCAGATAAAACAATTCATGATGAGGATTATCTCCTTAAGGCAGAAGATTATCCTATTCTTGCAAAAGTTCCGGATTTATTTGATGATGGCATTGGTAAATACGGAAATAAAAAATATGGATATTATACGGATAGAAGAAAAGTTGGAAGGGGGAGTAATAAATGAGTCTTAATAAGCGAAACTCAAGAAATCTTCCAACACAAAAAAACTTAAGAAGAACATTGCATCAAAACTTGAAGTTTAATGCTACTGAACAGTATAAATTGCTTAGAACCAACATTTCTTTTACATTACCTGACGATGTTAAATGTCCGATTATTGGTGTTACAAGTTCAGTTCGTGGTGAGGGTAAAAGTACAACAGCTATTAACTTAGCTTATGTATATGCTGAAAGCGGAAAAAGAGTGTTGTTGATTGATGGTGACTTGCGTCTTCCGTCAGTTGCAAAAAAGATGGGCATTGATGGCTCAACTGGTCTTACAAATTTTTTGTTAGACAGCAACAAGATTTTGATTGAAAACTACAGAACAGCAATCAATGATAAGTGGTTTGTTGTTCCTTGTGGCCCGATTCCTCCAAATCCTTCAGAGCTTTTGGCGTCGAAGAAAATGGAAAAGCTTCTTTCAATGTTATCAGAACATTTTGACTGTATCATTATTGACCTTCCGCCTGTAAACATTGTTTCGGATGCTGTTGCAATTTCAAAATATCTTACAGGCATAATTCTTGTTGTAAGACAGAATTATACTGAAAAGGATGAATATGAAAACTGTAAGCGACAGTTAAAACTTTCAAATGTCAATGTTTTAGGTCTTGTAATGAATGGTGTTAATAGTGGTAATTCATATTACCGTAATTACAAATATAAGCGTTATTACAAGTATTATGCTTCTCAGGAATACCAGCGAAATAGTGATGAGGTTAAGAGAAATGATTGATTTCCATTGCCATTTTTTACCGAATATGGATGATGGTAGTCAAAGTGTTGAGGAAAGTATAAAGATTTTGGAATCACTTTCCGAGCAATCGGTGGAACTTGTTGTTGCAACACCACATTTTATTGCAAACAATGAATCTGTTGAAAGTTTTATTCAAAGACGACAGATAGCATACGAAAAGTTATCGGGAAATCTTTATGATGGATTACCGAAAACAAGATTAGGTGCTGAAGTCGAGTTTTATGAAGGCATAAGTAGTCTTGAAGGCTTAAAAAAACTCTGTATTGAAGGAACTAATATCCTTCTTTTAGAAATGCCGAATGCAAAATGGACACAGTGTGTTATAAATGAACTTTACAGGATGGTTTCGTTTGGTAATATTCGTATTATGCTAGCTCATATTGAACGTTGCCTGTTTGTGCAGGATGCGGATATTATTGATTATTTGTTAAGAACCGATGTGATAATGCAATCTAATGTATCATATTTTATCCGTACACTAACAAAACGAAAAGCCTGTAGATATTTAAGAGATGACATTATTCATGTATTAGGTTCAGATAGTCACAATATGACATCAAGACCACCAAGAATGAAAGAGGCACTTGATGTTATTGAAAAAAAACTTGGTATCGAAGCTATTGAATATTTGAATAATGTATCAAAAGAATTAATTTAGGAATTTATGGGTAACCCCATAACAATATATGTATCTGAAAGGATGTATTACTATGAAAAAAATTATTACACTCATTCTCGCAATTACAATGGCGTTTGTAAGCGTAGTTCCTGCTTTTGCAGTGGAGGATGGATTCGTATCAAGTCCATCAAGTGATGATGTTGTACTTGTTGAAGGTGAAAACGAAGACCCTAATTGTGCTGCAGAACTCCTTCTTACAATGTTCAAGAACCGTGACAAGCTGGAAGCTCATATTCGTGAACAGCTTGAAAAAGCATATGAAATTATTTCAAACTGCGAAGACCTCACTACTCTTTGTGAAGCATTTGCAAAATTTGTTAAAATGTTAGGTCTTACAGGAAAAGACCTTGCAGTAGCAGAATTGTTTGACCTTAGTTATTATGGTTGTGATACACACGATGAACATGGTTATTTCACAATTAAAGTTGGTGCAAAGGTTCTTAAAAACTTTGTAGGTCTTTTACACTATCACAACGGTCAATGGGAATTTGTTGATAACGCAAGAGTTCTTCCTGACGGAGAAACTCTTGAATTCAGAGTTAAGGACTTCTCACCATTTGCGATTGTAGTTAATACAAGTGGTAAAGTTCCAAATGAAGAAATTCCTAATACAGACGTACAGAATCCTCAGATGCCAATGCAACTTTTAGTTGGTGCAGCAGCAGTTCTTGCGACTGCAACTGTTATTGCTGTTGTTTTCAAGAAGAAGGAAGTAAAGGAATAATAAGTATATGAAAAAAACTAATAAAAAAGCATCGAAAAAGAAGGCTTTGCTGTTAGTTTTGGTTTGTGTTTTAGTTTTGTGTTCTGCACTGTTGGTAATCAGTATCTGGGAAAGCCAACAAGATTATATTGGTGAACAATCAACTAACGATTCTTCAATGAATATTGATGCTGATAGTGTAGAATATGAACTTAATAAAAACATCGAAACTGTACTTGTAATGGGTCTTGACAAGTTTGCAGAGGATATTGATACATCCTCATATAATAATGACCAACAGGCAGACTTTTTGATGTTGTTTGTTCTTGATAATCAAAACAAGACATGTAAGGCTTTGCATATCAACCGTGACACTATGGTGGAAATGAATATTTTAGGTGTTGCAGGGCAAGAAGTCGGAACAACTAAACAGCAGTTAGCATTGGCTCATACTTATGGTAACGGACAGAATGTCAGTTGCCGTAATACAGCAAAAGCAGTTTCAAATCTTCTTCAAGGTATAAACATTAATCATTATGTGTCAGTTACAATGGATGCTGTTCCTGTATTTAACGATTTGGTCGGTGGCGTAACTGTCGAAGTGCTTGATGATTTTACAGGTATCGATGATACTTTAATTCAAGGTGAAAAAGTTACTCTCACGGGCGAACACGCACTTGTTTATGTGCGAAATCGTTATGGTATGGAGGACAGTACCAATAGCCACAGAATGATTCGTCAAAAACAATATATTGAAGAACTTTACAGATTGACACGAGAAAAAGCAGATGAAGATGAAAACTTTGTTTTAACTGCGTGGAAAGAATTGAGCGAATATACTGTTTCTGACTGTTATGAGCAGGATTTATTGGGAATATACGAAAAAGTGTCAGAATATGAATTTTTAGGCACAGAGCAAATAGAGGGTGAGTCCGTTGTTGGTGAACGTTTTATGGAATTTTACCCCGATGAAGATAAGTTAAAAGGATTAGTTATGGAGTTATTCTATATTCCAAAGAACTAATCAAGTTGTGATTGTGGAGGATGTGCTATGCACAAAAATATACAGGAAAACACAATTGACAATAAAATATTAAAAGAGTCTGACGACCGATATAAAAAAGTCAAGAGATTGTTCGATATTGTTGTGTCTTTTGGTCTTCTTGTTATTTTGTTTGTGCCAATGGCGTTGGTAGCTTTGATTATTGTAATTGATAGTCCGGGGGCATCGCCGATTTTCGTACAGGAAAGAGTCGGATTAAACGGAAAAACATTCCGACTTTACAAGTTCCGTTCCATGGTTGCAAATGCTGAAAGTCAGTTGGACAGCCTTCTTTCGCAGAATGAAATGCAAGGACCTGCATTTAAAATCAAAAACGACCCAAGAATTACTCGGTTTGGTAGAGTTATACGAAAATGTTGCGTTGATGAGCTACCACAGCTTGTTAATATTCTTAAAGGTGAAATGAGCTTTATTGGCCCTCGACCACCATTACCTCGTGAGGTTGAACAATATACTGAGTATCAGAAACAAAGGCTCAGTGTAATACCCGGACTGACTTGCTATTGGCAAATTAAAAAGAATCGTAACGATTGTAGTTTTGATGAATGGTTAGAACTTGACTTGAAATACATAAGGGAAAGAAGTGTAAAAACTGATATTACCATCTTTTTTAAAACCTTTAAAGTGGTTTTAGGTATGGAGGGAATATGAGTTCAGTCAAGGATAAGAAACACTTGAAAATTGCTATGATTGGACACAAACGAGTTCCATCTCGTGAAGGTGGCGTTGAAGTGGTGGTTGGTGAATTATCATCACGAATGGCTCAGATGGGACATAGTGTTACATGTTATAACAGAAAAGGTCATCATGTAGCCGGAAATGAGTTTGATGTTGAAAAAAATGATAAAAGCATTTCAGGAGTAAAGATAAAAGAAGTATTTACTATTGATAAAAAAGGTTTGGCAGCAATTACCGCATCCTTTTTTGCTGCCATATCTGCTTCTTTCAGCAGATTTGATGTTGTTCATTTTCATGCTGAAGGGCCGTGCTCAATGATTTGGTTACCTAAATTGTTTGGCAAAAGATGTGTTGCAACAATTCATGGACTTGACCATAAACGAGCAAAGTGGGGCAAATTTGCCTCCTTTTACATAAAATTCGGTGAAAAATGTGCCGTAAAATTCGCTGACGAGATTATCGTTTTAAGTAAAAATGTTCAGAATTATTTTCAAAGGGAATATGGTAGAAAAACATTGTTTATTCCCAATGGAGTTTCAAAACCTGAGAGGGTTAGTACAGAATTAATTAAAGACAAGTACAATTTAGATAAAGATAGCTATATCCTTTTTCTTGGAAGATTGGTTCCAGAAAAGGGAATTATGTATTTAATTGAAGCTTTTAAAAGAGTTAATACATCAAGGAAATTGGTAATAGTTGGTGGCTCATCAGATACAGTTGATTTTGAAAAAGAACTTAAATCAATGGCTGATGAAAACGTTATATTTACAGGATTTCAACAGGGGAAGATTTTAGAAGAATTTTATAGTAATGCATATCTTTACGTTCTTCCGTCTGATTTGGAGGGAATGCCCATAAGTCTTTTAGAGGCTATGAGTTACGGCAACTGTTGTGTTACTTCAGATATTCCTGAATGTACAGAGGTTGTGGGGGAATACGGTATATCCTTTAAAAAGGGTAATGTTGAAGATTTAAGGGAAAAATTGCAAAACATTTGTGATAACCCGGAAGTTGTAGAGCATTATAAACAGAATGCATCTGATTATGTGTGTGAAAAGTATAATTGGGATAATGTAGTAGAAGAAACTCTGCGTGTGTATAAAAATATTTGAACAGAGGAAGAAAGATTTTGAAAATACTGTTAGTCAATAAATTTCTTTACCCTAAAGGTGGTTCAGAAACTTATATTTTTAAGCTTGGTGATGTGTTAAAAAAACACGGTCATACGGTTGAATATTTTGGATTATCAAATGAAAAAAATATTGTAACTAACAGTGCAGATTCTTATGTTTCGGATATGGATTTCAGCGAAGGTACTTTAAAAAATCTCAAAGCTCCTTTTCGCATTATCTATTCAACAGAAGCACGAAAAAAAATAAGAAAAGTACTTGAAAAGTTTAATCCTGATGTTGTTCATTTGAATAATATTCAGTTTCACCTTACTCCAAGTATTATTCTTGAAACAAATGAATACAGAAAAAAGCATAATCCGAACTTGAAAATTATTTATACAGCTCACGATTATCAGCTTGTTTGTCCAAGTCACGGATTGTTTGATAGTGAAATAAATATATGTGAAAAATGTTTAGATGGTAATTATTTTAACTGTTTGAAAACAAAATGCATGAAAAATTCCCGAGCAAAAAGTTTTCTTGCAACAGCTGATGCATATTTATGGAAGTATAGTAAGGCTTATGAATATATAGATAAAATAATTTGTCCGTCAAGGTTTTTGAAAGATAAGTTAGATACACAAGAAAGATTTTCTGACAAAACTGTGGCTTTGCACAATTTTTTTGATGCTGAACCAATTTCACAGCAGAAAAAAGAAGACTACATTTTGGAATTTGGTCATCTTTCAAAGGATAAAGGTACTTTAACATTGCTTGAAGCAGCTAAAAATTTGCCTGATTTGAAATTCGTTTTTGCTGGTTTCGGTGAAGCAGAAGATAAGATAAAGAGTGTGCCAAATGCTGAATATGTGGGATTTAAAACAGGTGAGGAATTAAAAGAACTGATTGCAAAAGCAAATGTGAGTGTCTGTCCGTCAGAATGGTATGAAAACTGTCCGTTTTCAGTAATTGAGTCCCAGATATACGGAACACCTGTTGTGGGGTCTCGTTTAGGTGGTATTCCTGAACTTATTCAGGAAGGTGAAACAGGGCTTCTTTTTGAAGCAGGTAACCCTATGGATTTAACAGAAAAGATTAAACAAATTATTGATAACAACGAATATTAC
>RHMF01001521.1_pt1 | contig 10627 bp, 8 predicted proteins | sample 5365151 | NCBI WGS metagenome assembly RHMF01 (sample SAMN10266501, study PRJNA497801) | feces metagenome | isolation source: feces | host: Bos taurus | place: China: Prairie of Fairy Mountain | collected 2017-08-14 | reverse complement strand
GCAGACCAAATAAGTATAAAAGAATACATAGACCCGTTTACGGGTAGCGAGAACAAAAAAGCATAAAATAAACCCCTTGAGGGGTAGCTGGAGAAAGAATGCGGTCGGCAAACTATTCAGCGCCCCTTTAGGGGTTTTCGTCTGTAATATGCCCTTATAGGGCTTAATCAAGCCTCCGGCTTAGCCGGAGGTCCTGACTATGTTTTTATCAATAATAAAAAAGTCCTTGTTCTGTATATCGGAACAGGGACTTTTTTGTAAAGACAATGATAAAAAATCTTAAATGGGGTGGGAGTTAGGAACAAGCATGCAGAGAATAGGCATTGAGAACATTGAGTATCAATCCCCTAGATGGGAATAGGTAGATGCTCCCATCGCGCACAATGCGCAAATATATTTTTGTATCAATCCTCTAGATGGGAATAGGTAGATGAAAAAATCATGAATCGAAAGACAGGCAAGTATCAATCCACAATATGGGTAATGGTAGAACAATATTTTGTGCTGACTACATTATATCACCAACAAATTATTCTATCAAGTGAATTTTAAAATATAATTTGTTTATATTTATATCATATCTTATTAAATTACAATGTCATTTTAGTTTAGCGTATCATATGATTGATTTATCATTAAACCCAACCGTTTTTTGTTAAAACTCAAGTCACTATAAGTTCATTTGATAAATCATAGCAGAAAGTGGAACTGTAATCCCTTTTAAGAATTCAGACACTACACTTTTGATTTATTAAGCACCATATGGTGTAGTATGAAATTTACAGTTTTTGTTGTAAATCATCGAATTTTATGTTACCATTTGTATAGAAAACATAAGGGGTGTGTTGTGCTGTGCCAATCTTTAGTGCTGAAGAATACAAAAAGAAATTAAAAGAGTCTACTTCTTGTGAGGATTGCGAGAAGGTGCCTGTATCAAAAGTGAAAGCAAATAGTCGATATGTTTTCATCAGCTATTCTCATAAGGATTACAAAAAAGTCTATTCCGACCTTGCAGATATGTATGAAAGTGATATTCCCTTTTGGTACGATAAAGGCTTGCCGGCAGGTAAGAACTGGGATGATGTGGTGCGTGAAAAAATGACGGACTCTCGTTGTGCGGGTATCATTTTTTATCTTAGTGAGAATCTTTTCTTAAGTCGTTCTATTCAAACGGAGATTTGTATTGCGTTAGGTGAAAATGACAGTTCGTCTATGCCTAATATGAAACGAGATTATTTTTGTGTTAATACAACGGGTCTGTCTCCTTCAAAAATTTTAAAGGAAGCGTATTCAAAAAAAGAGTTTCCGGATGCAGAGGACGAGATGGAAGCTCAATGCAACTGGGTTCAAATGTTGAAAAAAGCGTTTCCGGATAAAGCAACATATCTTTCATTTGATAATCCTCATCACAAGGCGAATCTTGTGGAGCAAATTGGCGTTAATTTCAATATTGTACCTAATTATAACCCCTATGATTTTGGTGGTGCAGTTTTTTGTTCAGGACACGCAGAAATCAAATTTGAAAATGGTGCAGTTTACAACGGTGAGTTTTTAGATGGTAAATTCAGTGGGCAAGGAACAATGCGTTTTGCAAGCGGTGCTGTTTATGAAGGTGAGTGGAAAGACGGCAAACGTTATGGTAATGGTAAAATGTTATTAACTAATAGTGCTGTTTATGAAGGTCAATGGGTTAATGATGTGGCGAATGGAATTTGCAAGATGACATTTCCTAATGGAGCCGTTTATGAAGGTCAATGGAAAAATGCTAGACCGAATGGTAACGGGAAATGTATTTACGATAATAGAACTGTTTATGAGGGTGAATGGAAAGCTGGTAAACGTCACGGTAACGGTAAAATGACATATCCCGACGGTGATGCGTATGATGGTGAGTGGAAGGATGATAGACATCATGGAAATGGTAAAATGATATTTTCTAATGGGAGTGTTTATGAAGGTGAGTGGGTTAACAATATGCCGAATGGAAACGGCAAAATGATATTTTCTAATGGAGATGTTCTTGAAGGTCAGTGGGAAAATGGTGAATGTAGCGGTAACGGTACAATGACATTCTCTAATGGGAATGTTTATGAAGGTGAATGGGTTGAAAATATGCCGAATGGAAACGGTAAAATGACATATCTTGATGGTGCTATTTATGAAGGTGAATGGAAAGAAGGTAAGCGTCATGGTAAAGGTATAATGACATTCTCTAATGATGATGTTTATGACGGTAAGTGGAAAGATGGTGAACGTAACGGTAAAGGTATAATGACATTCTCTAATGGAAACATTTATGAAGGTGAATGGGTTGAAAATATGCCGAATGGAAACGGCAAAATGACTTTTTCTAATGGTGCTGTTTATGAAGGTGAATGGGCTAATGGTAAATATCACGGCAACGGGATAATGACATTTTTTGAGGGTAGTGTTTATGAAGGTGAATGGGTTGATGGAAAATGTTGTGGTAGAGGAAAAATGACATACTCTAATTGTAATATTTATGAAGGTGAATGGGTTAATGGTAAACCTTGTGGCCAATGTGTTTATATTCGCAAAAGTGATGGACATAAGTATGTTGGTGGCTGGGGAGAGAATGGTTCAGCCGGATATGGTGAGTATATATACCCTGACGGAGCATCTCGTGCAGGTAATTGGGATGGAGCTATACTGTTAGAAGGTGAAGGTGTGATGCGTTATGATGACGGTTCATCATATGATGGACAAATAAAAAATAATAAACGCCATGGTTATGGAATATATACTCTTACCGATGGTACAGTTCAAAAAGGCTATTTTGAAAATGATAAATTTATTGGTTCTAAGCCGTAAATAATATATAAAAAAGCAACAACAGAGTGAATTTTACCCTGTTGTTTGTCTTTTTTTCGGTTTTTCTATGAAATTGTGAATTGTAGATATTATGCTATGTGTTTTGTTTATATATCCATAAATTTTATAAAAATCATTATTTATGCACACGAAATCTTTATTATTGCTTTATCATCACTGTACTTTGCGTACGGTGGTTTATCATAAACTACAGAATACTCTATCATTTCTTCTGGGCTAATAGAACACAATACTTCTGACTTTTCAAATTTAACATAATTGCCAAGTCCATCAGTGGCTAATATGATAACATCACCTGAATGAAGGTCTATAAAGGACTGTTCCATAGCATCAATAAGAGAATCGTCGCCATTAAAAATAGCGTATGGAAATGGACTATCTGGATGGTTACAATATGTAGAATATCTAATGTCCTTGCTTATATTGTTAAGTTCTATTGCTTTTATGGTTTGTTGTTCGCCAAAGTAAAGCTTTGAACTGCCTCTAATTATAGTTCCCAAACAATCGCCAGCACAAATATAGTGTAATTGTTTATTGTGAATTAATACAATTAACCCTAAAGTTGCCGGATAATAAACCCATTCTGGTAAAGTTTTTTTGTTGCGATATTCTGCTACGGCACTATTACCTTCCACAACAGCTGACCTCAGCAATGAAGCTACTTCAGAGTCGTCGATGTTCTTTATTCGTTGGAGTAAATATTCATAAACAGTAGTTGCAAAAAGTTTATCTACTTCAAAAGCAAAGTTGTTCCCGTCGCTGTACTCTGAATGTACGCGTGTAATTCCATCCAATAAAATGTATATACCATTTTCTACATTGTATAAAACATAATCTTCATTTGGTTTATTAAAATCCCTGTTATTGGATTTTAAACCAGATGTAGCGAAGTATTTGATTTTGTTTTTTACCATTATAATACTCCATTCAATTATTTAGTATCTTTATTTTCAAACAAAGTGGGAAATTTATCTTCAATTGAGTGAATAAGTTCCTCTATATGATTGTTGCTATCAGGGACTGAATCTTTTTCGGTGAACACAGCCTCATTCTTAAATGTATTAAGATATGTAGTCAAACGAGTGGGACTTACATGTTTTGCTAATAATGTATCGGTGCTGTTTTGCTGTATAGCTTTTAATAAAAGTGTAAAAGGTGTTTTTCCAATTTCAAGATTTACCCAAAAACAATGCTCTTTAAACTCATCCAGTGAATTGAATCTTTGATTTATCATTTCAATTTCTTTTTCTATAGACTCACTTAATACCGTATTTGAACTTAAGTAGAAAAGAATGCCTACACAATCATCGTTGTTTATTTTTTCTTTTACTTGGTCATCCCAGTTTTCGCCATGTATTAACGCCTCGTCATAACAAAACGGAATTTTGTTTGCATAGAGTTCTACGAGGTCGCAATATACGGATTTATAATCATGAGTACAATAAGAGATGAAAATATACTTTTGCCCTGTTTTTAAGGTAGGACTTAGAGGCCGACATTCTTGTGCTCTGTTTGAGTTGAGTATCTCGTTTTTCTTCTTGCACATTTCAGTGTTAGATATTTTTTTAAATGATTCACTTATCTTATTTTCTTTATCTCTTTCGCTTAAGCTTGTATCTATTAATTCAATGAAATTATAATAAATATCACCATCATTAGCATAATGTCTTGTTAAATTGTTTCGCAAATTGAAAGCTTCTTGTATATATTCCTTTGCCTTTATACAACTTTGTTTAAAGGTAAAGAAATCAGGATTGTTCTTATTTTTGTAAAATGTTAACTTGCCTTTTATAAAGTAATATTTTGGATATGATGGGTTAAAGTTTATTGCTTCTTCAATATAACTTAAAGCGTCATCAATTTCATTGTTAACCAATGTTTCAATATTACCGCTTTCGCATATCATAGCAACAGTTGATGCATAAGATACATGAACGGCAGGATTTATAATGTTTAAACTTTTTAGTATTTGTATTGCTTGGAGGTCACTTATTAAGGCTTTTTTATGATAACCTTCTCGTTTTAAACACCGTGCTCTAACTTCATAAGTAAGGGGAAAACTTTGTAATTCCAAAAAATAAGTATCCTCAAGAAGCATTTTTAGTCCGTCGATATTTTTATTCTTTTTGTATATTAAAGAGAGAAAGTAATATGCAACGAAAGCTTTTCGTGCTGTTTTTTCATTACAGTTTATTTCTTTAATTTGTGAAATTAAATCATCAAGTATGTAGGGCATTATTTTATTTATTTTTCTCCAATAAAGCTCAACAAACATCTCTGCAGAGTAATTAAAGTTATACTCATTTGTACCATACTCATCCACTATTTTTTCTATACATTTAATGGTGCTATCATACTCATTAAGGTCATCAGCAAAACATTGTCTGAGTTGTTCAACAAATTTGTCTACCATTGCTTTTTCAAACATTGTGAGTCCTCCTTTGTATACTCTAAATACGTAGAAAGAATATCACAATATATAATATTTGTCAAATTTTGCCAAAAAGTGTCAAAAATACATTTTATATTGATTTACACACAAAATAAACTCCCTTGCTTATTTCGATAACATCTCTATTATCTGTGAACAAAGGAGTTTTATAATGGTTTAATTTTTGATAAATATTAGATGAATTTATAGACATCATTTGTAAAATATAATGAGTATTATCCATAACAAATTCGATATGGTATAGTTGTACCATTTTCATAAGTTATCAACACAGTTTCATCTGGTATATTTGTTATGCGTACCCCCATTATATTAGTGTTTGTGCACAACTGAATATGTTCAATATGTGGTTCGATTTGATGATGCGCCACTGAAACACCTTTGAATTTTTGGAATAAATAATCTGTTATAGTTATTTTTTTTATTTCACCTAATGGACAGCATTTAATAAATTCTACTTTTAATTTGTATTGTGATTTTGTAGGTGCTACATTATACCATAAAAAGTTGTTATCGTCTTTATGTGTCACGAGCAATTCAGTTTTTTTAAAATCTGATTCACAAAGCACTTTTTTACCCCATAGATAATTTCTCAGCTTCCAAAAATCTTGTGAATAAAATTCTGGGTGTTTTGTGACAAGTTCCTCATAAATACGATAGGCTAACAGACCATATTTTTGATTAAACTCGAAAAGTTCAATATAGAAGTCGGCTAATAACTGCTCTGTCGCTCTTGTTTTAATTTTTTTGCAGTAGTTTTCTGCCAACATTAATAACTCGTAGAATTCTATATTTTTACGATTTAAACTGATATGGAGTTTATGTAATTTGATTGAGGCAAATAAAAATATCTTGACTATATCAAAATTATCGCCGTAGCGTTGCCTTGCCTCATTACATATTTTTATTGAATATTCATACTTCGCTGTTGCTGTTTTTATATTCTCTTGCTTTTGATGTAAAACGCCTAACCTATAATTAGCATAGGCAATTGCAATAAGTTCATCGATATTGGTTGTATAGTCCAGACAAGAATATTGATTTGATACATATTCATATCTGGTTACTGCCTCATCTGTTTTGTCGATAATTTTTTCGCATTCTTCAGCAATTCTTAAATTACAACTATCTATATATGTTTGCACTTGGTTGCTACATGATGATTCATTGTGCATATTAAAATAATATATAGCTTTTTCATAATTGCTGATGACGTATCTAAAATCGTAGAATAATCCAGTTGAAAATATTTGTGCTAAACGGTAATACAAATATCCTTTAGTGAAAAACTCTGTTTTTATGCTGTTATTTATCTCATTGTCCAATGTATCCTGGACCTTTTTGAAACATTCTTTGCTTTGAACAATATCATCTCTTTTTAAGAAAATTTCCCCAAGCAACAAATAAGCTTGAACATAGCTTTCTATTCTGTTCTCTTCAAGGAATGTGCCATAGCCACCATTATTTTTACACTGCTTTATTACTTTCCAGCAAGTATTTCGAGCGTCCTTTAATAGATTTGCTTCCATTTCCAATCTAGCAAGGTGTAGTTCTTCCTCTAAATATTCTAAAATATTAGGTTTCATACTGTTATCCTGCTTTAAACTGTCGATAAGAGTTTTTTGATGTTTAATTGACAGAGAAATATCCTTTTCAGTTTCAATTCCAACATAATATATATTTACTAAAAATTTTAATGCTTCTCTTAAATTTTGTTCTGCTGCGTTCTCAATAAGCTGAATAGCAAGTTGAAAATTCTTTTCTACATCGATGCCTTCAAGGTAAGCAAGTCCTATGAGAAAGTTGTGTTCGGGAGTATTATTTGTAGTTATAGCAATTCTTGATATTGAATCAAGTAATCGACCACGGAAATCCTTATCGTTAATGTTTACATAATCCTCTATATCAATTACGGCAAGCGCATCTTTATCTGTTTTTTCCATTTCTACAGAGAAAATATCAGTGCCTTTTTCTACTTTCTTTTTACGAGCTAATGGTAATTCTGTAGATATGACATAATTAGCGCTTTCTTTACCGTTTTCATCAACATCTTTTTCTAAAAGTCGTGGGGTAACAAGTAAAGTAAAAAGTTGACAATCGTCTAGAATCTCTTCGATATTTTCTTTGAAACTTTCACCAGGAGTTAAAAATTCATCAAACCATATAGCTATATTTCTGCATTCGGGAATACTATGTATAACACGCATAAGTTCGTTTGCGTGTGTACGGTCTTTTTTACGATAACTAAGGAATATATAAGCATCAAAAGCCGCACGAACACGTTTTGCGAGTTCGTCACTAATTAGTACTGACTTTAAATATTTTTTTAATTTTTCTTCATAAGATATCTCCGTCAAATCGGTACTGTACGGATTCAAATATTGCAATTCACCAAATTTGTCAGGTTTGGAATAAAATTCATCAATCCCTGGTTCCATCATAATGGGGAGAACAGGAATATTATGCTTTAATGCATATGGAATATCTTCGTCCATAGCACGGTTAGCGGTTGTTAGGAGATTAAAAGTGACAGGAATAATAATTAAGTTGATGCGACTAAATTTGGTTTCTCTTTCATTCTCGATGACGGTTTCTGACATATTTTCGGTATAGTAGATTGCACAGTCGTGAGTTTTAAATACATCATCACATATTTTTTGAAAACATCTTTTAAAATCATCAGGGTGGCAAGTGAAATACACTCGCGACTTTTTATCAATATCAACCTTGTTCTTTGTTTCCACTTTAAAAGTTGCCATAATACTGTGCTCCTTATGTTATATTTGATACAATATATAACGCTTATTGTCTGCGTTTTTCGCATAATATTATACCATAAATATAATTTCATAACAATCAGCAAAGCGAGGTGAAATTCACCTCGCTACTTTCTACATTTTTATATTACATATGCTGGAATATTGGAACAAAAAGCTATATTATGTTTCCTCCTAATCTTCCCACTCATCCATAATATGTTTGTTATATAGTTCAGCATTTATCCACATGGTTTCTTTCAAAAAATGATATGTATAACAAGCGATAGTATCTTTTATGCCGACAAGATATGCACTTAAATCATCTAATACGTCTTGACTGCCTATACCCATAATACTGTCGCCTATATAAATTTTTGCGCATTCCGTAACTTTTTGTGGATAGTAATAATCAATTGCTCCAAATTGATGAAGCAACTCGTGAGCAATAGTTGACCAATTGAATACCTTGTTGCCATCTTTAAATATAATTGAGTCTTCGTTCCCAGCATAATATTGAGTTGGCGCTTTGTGCGCATAACTACGAGATACTTCATCAAAAACAAGAATAAAAGGAGATTCGTTTGAATCGGACATTTTTTCATAACGATTTTGAAGTTGGTCCATATTGATATTTTTGCTATTGAAAAAATCCCGTATTAGTTCGTAACCGTTTTCAGGTTTTGCGCTTTCCGGTATATGGATTGAGTAAAAACGATATTTAAATGTCAAATCTGTTCCGTATTTTTTTGCCTCTGCTTGTAACCAATCACAGGCAACATATAATTCCTCAGAAAATTGTTCTCGTGTGGATTTAGAAAAATCAGTGGGTTTCTTTTTCATAAAACATACGATTATTTCTATATCTCCCTTAAGTTTACGACTAGCCCCAACATTACGTGCCTTGAGAAAGAAATTATTTTTTATTTCTGGATAATTCTCTACTCTATACATAAAACTAACCTCAATGCAAAATATTAATATGAATGAATTATATCATGATTGGTCAAGACCATCAAGATATTCAAAAGACAATATTTCTAATAATGGAGAGAAGGTAAATGCAAAACAACGGAGTGAACCTATAAAGTTCACTCCAATATTTTTTAAAGATATCGATATATTTTATACTGTAATTCTTTTGGTAAATATATTTTATTTTTCTTCAACCATTTGTAATAGCATCTGATTTGTGTTGATCTGATTTTCTTTAATTCTAAATCGTTGATTGAGTCATTAATGAATATTGCAAGGTCAATCATAAAGTCGAACAGAAGAATACAAAAGGTATCGAAGTTCTGTTTATATTTAGTATCTAGTGTAGGATTTTTAGATATTTCTGGCCACACGTCAAATGCTAAAGGAATCAAAGTTCGGAATTCTTCATAACCATAGTTGCCTTCATTAAAAGCACTAGCAAGACCCTCAAAAAAGAATTTGCTAGGAATATCCAGGCAATAGCAAAGAGCTTCAACCATCTTGTTAAGGTAATGTCTCCAGTAGTATTGAGGACCTGATATGGTGTAGTAACTACCCAATGCGAAGATAACGGCATTGTTATAAAAATAAAGGTCATCATACTGCTTTAATACTTTTATCTGGTTTTGTAATGATTCAAGTTTTTTACTATTTTTATCGTACCATTCAACTACATATGTATCATGTCCAAAACCCATATAATCTCGAAGAGATTTTATGTTATTGCTTTCTTCAATAGGCGGAGACCAATGGAAATGCGTGGAGGTAGAATTATATAGCCTTTCTGTAAAAGCACCTACACTTAAATAACCGAGACGAAGGTCTTTAACGCACTTGTATGGACTTATAAGTGGTGTGGTGATTTTGTAGTGTTCTTTTGTATCTATACTATAACTAGGTAAACACAATTCACGAGAAGTGGAAACCAACATTTTTTTTGTTTTCTCAATAACAGAATCAAAAAATTCATATGACGCAGTTATTCCCTCCATATATCTAATTTGATCAATGTCATCGGGTAATGTTTGTGGAAATGTAAAGTTACGCATCATAATAGGGATAATATTTTTATTATTTTTAAGTGCATATGATAATTCTATCCTCAACCAGTCGTCGACATTAACACATCTGTCGAGCGCGTTAGGGGGCAATATAATCAAGAAATCATCACATTGTGAGATTGCATCTAAAATTTGTGAATTGAATTGTCCTGAACGCATCGTTTCTACATCATAAAACACTTTAAATCCTGATGCGATAAGACGATCTGCGATTCTGCCAGCTAAGGCATCTCCGCCGTCGCGACGATAACTGATAAAAATCTGATAATTATTCATATAACGCAACTCCTTTTTCTAAATTATAATCTTTAGTTCAGATAATTGCAATATGGATTTACTTTTTTACGAGAATGTGATATTCTTTGTAAAGAGAAAGATGATGAATATCATGAAAAGTTACATTTAGGGAGTATAATTATGGGAAAAGTTTCTAAAAAAGCAAACAAATCTGTTTATCAGCTTGCGCGAGAGGAATTACATCTTTCACGAGAAAAGGCGACATCAGAAAATGATAGGCAGATGATGGT
>RHMF01001600.1_pt1 | contig 10629 bp, 21 predicted proteins | sample 5365151 | NCBI WGS metagenome assembly RHMF01 (sample SAMN10266501, study PRJNA497801) | feces metagenome | isolation source: feces | host: Bos taurus | place: China: Prairie of Fairy Mountain | collected 2017-08-14 | reverse complement strand
TATTGACAAACCGCTAAATTTTTTCTATTTTATACTTAGAAACTAAAACAAGAGGTACAACTATGGCTATGAAGGCAATTAAATCTATTACTCGCACTGCTACCATCAATGGTGAAGAACTTACATTCACCGCAACCCAGTACAAGGGCAAGCGTCATTTTCGTGATGGCTGGCGTGAATGTGTATCAACCAGTGGTCGCTGCTCCAAATTCAACGAATGTGAATGGTTCCCGGAAAACACTGATGGATTGAAGACTGCCTCGTTCTCTTGCGAAGGTTGGGAACCGAACACTAAGGGTTTCAGCAAGATTGACAACATTGTAACTTCTATGGTTCGTGTTCTCAAGGGTTGGGCAGACGAAACTGAAATTGACGAAGAAATTAAGAAGGCAGGTAAGTAATATGTGCGAATTTTGCGACAAACTCAATACTATCTCAACGAAACACCCAATTCAGATTACCTGTCATTGGGCTGACAATAACCACAACAGCTCTATCACCAGTGATTTGAGCAAGTGCACGATTGAAATTTTGGATGACTCAGGCCGACCGGAAATGAGCTTTCCGATTACTCGTTGCCCTGTTTGCGGAGAACCGATTGTTCCGCCTGAACCGTGTAAAACATTTGAAGATGTTGTGAAGAGGGAAGGCTAATGACCTGGTCTTTGGCAATTCTAATTGTTTGCGCAGTTATCGCAATTTGTATGCGATTTTTAAAGCTTGGTTTAATTATTGAAACTTTCGCATCAACTGTAATGATTGTAATGTTTGCGTTCTATCCTATTGCCCGTGGACTTGATAAAATGGACTGGTTTGATTGGGGTTGGTTCGCAGTACTTATGACATTTGCGCTGATACTACACGTAGCAAATGTGTTACTATTAGCAGAAAAGAAAAACTAACAATAAACTAAAAAGGAAAAATAATTATGGCAAATGGACCTACTCCAACTTCAATTATCCAAATGGCACAACAGTTCGCTCAACAGGTAGCTGGTGCTGCTGGTAATGGACCGATTACTCTCAATTTACACAATGCCCGAAAGCAGGGTTTAACATACAACATGTCTGCTCAGGATGTTGAGCAGCTCGTCACAGATCGTTTGTCTAAACTCAATTTGACACTTGAAACTCTAAAGACAGAACCGGACTGGAATGGCAAATACACAACATATCAGGGACTGCGAATGGAAACCCTTCCGAATATGCGAAAGCAGTATTGTTATGCCCGTGATGGTTGGTTCACCGGTGAACTTATTCTCGGTCTCTCACTTGACCCAAAGCGTCCGTGTATGATTGCTTGTGATTTGAATAATGTGGAAACTGAATTTATGTACGAAGGCAACATTAAGGCCTCGTCCACATACATTAAGGTTCCGCTGTCCTATCGTTTGTTCCGAGATAATGAATTGAACTATTTTGAAGACCGTTACGCAAGCAACGATGCTCAGATTCTCTCCACTCCCGAAGCAATTAACGAATGGTTTGATAAGTTTGAAGCATATCTGCCGCGTGTGATTTCTCAGGGTAAGATGTGTGCTGATGTGCTGGCTTACATTAAGACTAATGGCAAGCCGTTCAAGGACACAATGAAACAGTACAACAAGCGAGATAAGGAATGGAAAGAAGCTCGTAAGAATTACGAAGATATGATTATCCAGCAGATTTCTCGCATTACCAAGCTTGACAAGGTCAATGACGATTTCTAATAAAGGAAAGAAAATGAGTTGGATAAGTCGCCGAACATTTATCTCAAAGAGAGCCGCTCAGCGATATGCTCAGGCGACTGGTCTTACTGATACTATTGCTAAAACAAATCTTCGTAGTGCTGTATTGGCTAAACACCAAACAGAATATGACCGAAAGATAGATAAAATTGACCGCCGTTTACAGAAAATGGAAGAGGACTTCTAATGGAAAAACTTTATGGTTGCGACAATGTGATTTTCCAAACTAGGCATGCCGCTGAAGAATATGCTCAATATGTTTATGACAAACATAATGCTTTTGCTCAGATTAGAGAATGGTATATTGACAAAGCCGAAAGGGAAATGACTCCACTTGAAAAGAAGAAACACAAAATGAAACAGCGTTTGGAAAAAATGCAGGAAGATTTTGATGACTAATAAACAAGTATTTGAACTGATTAAAGGTGTTCTTTTAAAAAGATTTCCTGAAAAACTTCTTTACATCAATGAAGGTGCCAAATCCGCATTTTTGGATGGTAGTAGAATTTTCACGTATGAAATGTGTCCCTATGTTCTAATTGTCAAAGAGAACAAAAATATACTTTATGCGGAAAATCTCTATTATGACAAAATAAACAACAAAATTACTCCTTCTAGAGAAGGTAAACCTGTAATGGATTTGCGCAGTTACTCTATGGCTAAATCCAATACAGAAAAGGAATATAATCGCATCTGTGATATAGTTTCCCGTGAAATTTTACGAATGAAAGAATACTTGAAACTTAATAAAATGAAGGAAGATTTTGAATGAAAAAGAACGAATACACCAAACTCAGTAACTTTTTGAACAAAATAAAAGATACTCTTGACAAATATGGTTATGATTACATTACTAATTTTAAGCGTACTTGTAATGACACTTTCTATTCTTTTTCTTGTTTGAATTTTGGAACTGAAAAGAGTAGTTCAGTCTATGTCTCAGGTAATGTTAGAACTAACTATCTCTCTATTGAGTATGATACTATGGTGTATTCTTTCCTTCCGTCAGGTAAACACTCCTTCTCTATTAACACTTCTAGTTATAAAACAGAAAATATAGATAAATTCAATTTCCAAACTCTCTCTCAATGGGCAGAAGCACAATTTAATCTCCTTCAACTCTATAAGAGGTGTGAGAAAGAAAAACTTGTAAATAAGAAACTCTCTAATATGAAAAAGGACTTCTAATGACTCTCCCTCTACCGGCAGAAATGATAGATTTGTTAGAATTAGAACTGAGAGACCCATCTCAAAATGAGTATGGGTTTAAAGGTTATTATCCTGTACTTGATACACATCTATTGTGGTATAACGAAAATATGTGCGAATGGAAAATAGCAGAGAAGATTAAAATCTCTAAAAATCTAGAAGGTTGGTATTACTATGGTGCGTTCCCAATGAATAACTCTGCCGCTATCACACAACACCTTATCAACCTTAAAAGACAGATAGATGACGCAGTTCTCCGTATAAAAGAAGTAAAAGTTAAAAACAAACTAAAGAAGATTAAAGAGGATTTCCAATGACAGAAAGTGAATTTGTACAAATTACTACTTCTTTTGGCTTATACCCCGAAATGAGAGGGTGGTCTACCGTTCTAGCTGCCTATACTTCTAAAGACTATAATGCGGACTGGGTTGCTATGTATTGTAACTTTACTGTACGAATAAATGGGTATAAGAGAGTATATGTTACTCCACAAGCTATTAAAAATGTAATCTCTAAACGATTACTTCATCTAAAAACTGAGAAACTAAAACAAAAATTACTCTCACTCAAACAGGACTTCTAATGCTACCTTTCACAGAACTTCCACCTTCTGTAATAAAAGAACTCGGCCTATATGTTAAAGTCAATACTCCCAATCTATTAGAGTATGCTTTCATAGATATAACTCAAACTAATCAAGCCTATAATTCTCACCTAATCTGGCACGATGAGAATGACTGGTATGTTGCTCACGATATATACGTTTTCCAATCACCTGAAAAATTTGAATGGTGCTACTTCTCAGCCGACAACATTTCCACTATTGAAGAAGCTAGACTTCAACTTATCAAACTAAAATCTAATTATTTAGCTGCCGTTAAACGATATAAAGAATCTTTACAAATTCATCGCTTATCTAAACTTGAAGAGGACTTCAATGACTAAATCTAATAGACTTAGAACCCAAATTAAAAACTATTATAGAGTAAAAGAAGCGCTATATTCTCACTTCCCTAAAGATGCTATTGTAGATTATCCATTTGAACATTCCATTTATCTTTCTGCTGTACATTTCTTTAAAGACGAAGGCCAAACTGTTCTTATATATTATGCCCAAGATAGATTACTTTATCCACATCATTTAGAGTATGTTCATAATTTACCTTATTATGATTATACAGGTATAGCTTGTGTTAATAAAGATAATCATATAATTTCTAATTATAGAGATTATCAAATAAATTTATCCCCTACACCTAAAGATATAGAAGATTTATGTGGTTTTATTTCTAACGAAATTAAAAGAATGAAAGAATTTATTAAACTAAAAAAGATGAAGGATGACTTTTGATACTTACCCTATATGGTATTTATTTCAGTTTTTGCGACCGAAAAGTGCTTCATAATGTGGTTTATACACCTAAACTTTTGTTTGACCCACTTTGTGCGAAGTTCCCAGTAAAATAAAAAATTTTTTTGAAAAAGCGGTATATATTGGAAAAACCTGAAGAAATTGTTATATTATGGCTATGAAGATACTAAAGTTATATACAAAAGACGAAGTAATCAGTGAATTACTAGAAAAGTGCCCTATATTGAAGTACCATAAAGAAGACGATTTTTTTTATGAAATGGTATATTATGGGGATATACCAGTATTTTCAACTGGATGGCAAGAAAAAGATACCTTTATAAGGTTATATTATCATAATGATACGAAGAGTTTTTATTATATAGCGAGGATAGGTGGGAAGGAAAAGCGAAAGGAATATAAGTGTGATTTATGGAAGATGGATCAGGTTATAGAACATTTTAATAAGGATATAGAAAAGAGCAAAAAGTGGAAAGAACAGCAGAAATTGGAAAGGATGAAGGAAGATTTTTAAAATGAAGTTAATAGGGATTGAAAGGACGGATTTAGACAGAGCCAAGAAGGTATTGGCTATGTTACATAAGTTACAGACGATTGGTGATGAATTTGATAATACCCAGATTAAAGTATATAATGAAAGGGGAAATGAAGTAGAAGATTGTTCATATAGAAATGATGGAATAAGTGATGGATGGATGGAATGTGTATATTTTATAACAATGAAGAAGGGTGATTTATATTATAATTGGATATGTTTTGTAGATAAGGACGATGGGTATCGCAGTTATGCCGGTTTATATCAAATTAAGAATAAAGAACTGTGCTTGACGAAGAATCTAGAAGCATTTGATTTAAATTGCAGTTATACAGAAAACAAGCGAATTGAGAAAGAAGTAAAGGATACGTGGGTAGATAAGAAGATATATAAGATTCATTTGAAGATTAAGTGTAAGCATAAGACTATATTTGAGTGTTATACTGACCATTCGGACAGTTATTATCCAATAGGTATTCTTCACGATGATTTAACTAAATTGGAGTTAAAGTATGATAATGTCGCAGGATGAAATACTTGATTTATTGAAAGAAAAGTTCAATATGGTAGAAACTAAGGACCGTGCAGGTATGCGATATCTGCGATTTGGTGAAGGTACACAGTGGGTAGTAAGTAATGGGATGAATAAGTACTTATTGAATGTTCGTGAAAAGTACGAATGGAATTGGTTAGAACATTGGGAAAAGGACGGTACATTAAAGAGTTATGAACTTATATGGGAAAATACTACATTTAAGATGGAATTGTGCGATGATAATACTTTGATTTATAAAGTCGGACAAATGCATTTACAGTGGCTAGAATTGGAAAAAGAAATTAAGCAGAAGAAGTATCAAATGAAACTAAATCGCATTAAAAGCGATTTTTAGGGTATTGGAAGTTACAGGAAAATTATTATATTATGACAGAAGCAGAAATAGCAGAATGTAAGAAGTATGCGAAAAGTAAGGGCTTCATACTATTTCATTATGAAGATGGAATAGGTGCAGAAGATATAATTTATATGGAAAATAAAGAAAAATGCTATTATAAGGTATGTCAGTTCTTTGATTATGATATAGTAGCAATGCATTACATACAATATAAGCCTGACATAAGTTATTTGAGGATGAGTGCGAGATCTGATGAAGTTGAAACTGTAGACGAATTTAAGGTATTACTTGACGATAAGATTAAAACTTGGAAGTATTATAAAGAAGAAATTAAACTATACAAACTAAACGAGGATTTTTAAATGACTTGGAAAGAACTAAAAGACTGGTGTGCGAAGCGCCAAATAGAACTTGGGTTTAACAGTATACGATTTGTCCAGATCCCAGAAACTAAACAATACTTTGAGCGCAGACCAAAGTGGGATGTCTTTGAATTTTCCGGTGATTCATACAAACACGATGGAAGTTCTTTAATGAATTTTGAAAGATATGTTTGGACTATGAGTGGACGAAAGACAGTTAAAGCCCCAATTTTCTTTTATAAGCCAGCAGATTTAAGTAGTATAAGTAATTACGATGTAGATTTGTTTTTGGAAAAGGGTAAAATTCCTTCTCAATTTTTCCGCAGATGGAGTAGTGAACCAGTTCCTATATATACAGTGGAAGACTTAGAAAAGGCTTATACAGAACTATTAACTTATTTGAAGGTATGTAAAACATTACAAAATTCTCAGGATTTAAAAAATTGGACGGATCAGTACAAACAAAGAATAGCGGACCTGGAAAGGATAAATGGCGAAATCAAAGACATAAAAAAGAAGTACAAACAAAGTTTCTGTAAACAAGCAAACATCGCAAACGATTTTTAATATAAGGAGATATAAAAATGGAAGATATAAAGGAAAAACTCTTAACTGCCGCACAAGATGGTGCTTTGGACGCAGCTGAAGTTGTAGAGCAGTTACTAATGTATATTGACGCAGATACTGTCCAGGACATTGTTGAAAAAGAAGGATGGGATGAAGCGTGTGGCATTGGTTTGAGTGACTCAGACGAAGATTACTAATTGTAAACATCTTTTTACACAATTTAAGCGGTTTGTCTATTGACAAGCCGTTTTTCTTTTACTATATTATAATACGAAACGAACAACAATAGAGGTTTCAATGGTAACAGAAGGAATTGAACGATTTAACAAAATCGTAATGCTCCTGGGTCTTTATGTGGATCAGAACTCCCAGGCGATTTTGAATGACCCGGAACGGATGAAACACGAACCGGTTATGGCTTATGTCAATGAAGATAGTTTCCTGAACAATTCAGGCTACATTCTGTCTATGATTGATGAATGCGTTTATGCGTGTTTGGAAACTGTAGAAGATATGCAGGATAGCCTGGGGAATAAGGATTTTGTCTTCAATGGATGTGTTCCGGCGTGGACTTACACAGATGAAATGTTGTGTGAACATTTGGGTGAACTGTGTAAGGAATACAAGGCTCATTTCCAAAAGAAACGTCTCGCTTCGTTGATGGAAGATTTCTAATCGGATTTGTATTATACATATAATACGATATGCGTAGCGGCTAATATCGTATAAGTTTGTGTGTTAATATAACACATCCTATCGGAGACCGCTACCTCCGGTAGGTTTTTTGTTTTGGTAGTGTATGATAGAAAATATGACAGAATATAGACGTAACTATATGAAAAAGTATAGAAAAAATAATCCAATTATTCTATTAAGAAAAGAAGTTCATCGTTTATTTACATTAAATAAAAAACTTAATAATCACAACAAAACTGTTGAAAGACAAACTAAATGGAAAAATGTACAAAGTCGTTCTAATCATTTTGTTATAAGAAGTTTAAATTGTGGTTATAATGGTAAAATACATAACATTCATCATTGTTATGGTTCAGATGTTTATAGTTTTGTAATTATGTTAAAAGAAAACCATATAGAACTTCATAATAAATTTGGAATTAAAAATGAAGATTGTTTAATTACTAATGAAAGAGTAAAAGAATTTATATTAAATAAACCACACATATTAGTTAAAAATGGTAAAGTTATAGAAAATACTATGAATAATATGTAAAAATCTTTTTACATTATTTTAGCCAAATATCCATTGACAACTATAAAATAATATACTATATTGTAGTCAATGAAAAATAAAAATAATGAATGTTAAATTTTTGTAAATAAAAAATTACTTAAAAAATTATTGACAAGGAAAATAACATTTATTAAATTTATTTTCGTAATGTTTAACTAACTGAAACAATCACCATAAAACAAAAGGAAAAAGAATAAATTATGGATATTCAGACTCTCAAGATGGTTCTCGCAGCAACCCCTAACACTCACACCGTTATGTTGAAGGGCCCGCACGGCATCGGTAAGACCGAAGTCATTCGCTGGCTTGCAAAGAATGTTTGGCACCAGGAACCTGTTGAATTCCAGGCCTCTCAGATCTCCGACGTGGGTGACCTTATTGGTCTTCCTCGCATCAATTCCGAAACTGGTGAAACCGAATTCGTTCCGCCATATTGGTATAAGAAGGACGAACACGGTAACCCGATCCCGGTAACTCTCTTCCTGGATGAAATTAACCGTGGTACTACTCTCGTTACCAATGCTATGATGCAGCTTGGCCTTGACCACAAGATTTTGAACTTCAAGCTTGCTCCGGGCTCTCACGTCATTTGTGCTATCAACCCTGGTGACGATGGCAATTACGATGTTGAAGAATTTGACCCGGCAAAGATGGACCGTTTCGTTGTGTACAATTTCACTCCGACTGTCCAGGAATGGCTTGACTGGGCAACTGAAGCAGGTGTGAACCGCGTTGTCACGGGTTATATCTCCCAGTACTCTGGTGACCTTGACCCATATTCCAACGCCCAGGCTAGCAAGACCGCTGGCAAGAGCTTTGATGGTATTCTCCCATCCCGCCGTACCTGGGTTCATTTCGCAAACTTCCTTGATATGGCAACAGAAAAGGGTTTGTTTGAAGGCAATAAGGGTCTCGGTATTCTCCAGGAATCCTGCGCCGGTTATGTGGGTCAGGCAATCGCTGCCAAGTTCAAGACTTACTATGCTCAGCATGGTACCGGTATGGATGCTAAGGCTCTTATGGAGTCCAAGGACTTTGAAAAGGAATTTGGCTCCAAGGTAGAAAAGCTTTGCAAGAAGTCCAAGATTGAGGCGGTTCAGCTCGGACAGTCTGTGTGCCAGTATCTCCACGAACAGGAGAGCAAGATGGGTACGCCTGATTCTCCGACCGAACTCGGCAAGAAGTACGCAACCAACTACTACTACTTCCTCACCCATCTCGCCAAGGAAATCCAGGTGGAAGTGTACACGAACGCTGTGGAAACGGCACGTGAAAAGAAGCAGAAGTGGACGAAGTTGGTCGGTAAGAGCTGCCCAATCCGCGTCAAGGACGAAACTGGTATGGAAGTGAACGCACTGAACGCTCTCTATACTAGCATTGTCCGTATCCAGAACGAATTTAAGTAATCTTAATTCGTTTTGGGTTCGCCCAAATTTCCTTATTGGTGGTTGAGGGTGGTTTTCTCAACTAATGGGAAAACCACCTTTTTTCTTTGTAAATTTTATTTTACCCGATTTGGATTGACAAACATTTCACAATTTACTATATTAGACTATACAAAACGAAACTAATTTAAGAGGTACAAATTTATGGCTCTAATTCAACTTTCTAATCTTCCCAAGGACGAACTAACCAAGCTCTATAAGGAAGATAACAAGCAATATATGGAACTGTGGGATGATTGTAATTCCAAGTCCGAACAGCTCATTACTTCCGCGGTGAAGTTGATGCAGTTTGAACCTGCCGTTCTCACATATTTTGGTTTGTGCGATTTGAAACCGGTCAAGGACCCACAGGTCACTCTCCGATTGAATTGCCGTGGCACTGGCTCGGCCATCAATATGGAATATAACCCGATTTGGTTGAACAAAATTCAGGAATGTTCCATTTTGGCTTACATTATGTTTAGTGAATGTTTGCGAATTGCTTTGCACCACATCACTACTCGTAAATGCTACCCGCTCCAGATTTTCAAGAAGGCATCCGACTATATCTCGTTTGACGAAAATCAGCGTTCTGTGTTGAATACTCACAAGCAAGAAGTTATGCAGATGCTCCAGGAATTTCCGAACAAGGCTAAATTCCGTCAAGAAACCGCTAAAATCAAGTTCAACGAAGAAGACCACTGGTTCCTTGAAAAGGTGTTCTCAATGTTGATGGATTGCGCTGAAAAGCAAAATGGTGGCGGTCAGGGACAGGGACAAGGCCAAGGTCAGGGACAAGGCCAGGGACAAGGTCAAGGTCAGGGTCAGCAACAGAGTCAGGGTCAGGGTCAAGGAAATGGACAAGGCCAGGGCAAGGGAAACCAACAGGGTAAAGGCGGTAGCGGAAATTCTACCAAGGACGCTTTGGATGAGTATTTTGATGGCTCCCAGGACGCAGACGCAGCTGAAAAGGCTACGGAAGGTTGGGAAGAAAATACTCTGGTAGACCAGGAAATCCAGGAAATCACTCACCACATTGCAGAAAATGCTTCTCAGTGGGGTAACATTAGTGGTGGTTTGCTCCAGGCAATTCTTGCTGCTAATACTCCGAAATTTGACCCGAAGACGGTGCTGAAGAGATTCAAGGCGAACACAGTGGATAAGTACACTGAAGATACCCGTATGCGACCAGATCGCAGAAAGGGATTTGATGTTCCTGGTAAGAAGCACAAATTCCGTTCTCGTATTCTCGTTGCGATTGACTGCTCCGGCTCTATGGACGATAAGGA